>OHGS01000059.1_pt1 | contig 63402 bp, 67 predicted proteins | sample 1567831 | NCBI WGS metagenome assembly OHGS01 (sample SAMEA3879596, study PRJEB24766) | human gut metagenome | biome: human-associated habitat; feature: feces | place: USA | collected 1985/1987
GCGCCACAGCCTTGGCGGGCCATCGCGCAGCGATTTTGTTCAATCGGAATTTGTGAGTTTTTGAATTCAACACAAAATCCTCTTTGTGTTGTTCAATTTTCCTCCCGTTGATAATATCATAGAGTCATCAAATAAAGGAGGCAATGAGCCATGAATACAGATAAAATTTATGCAGAACAGCTCGCTAACGAGTATGCACCAAAAGATACCTCAAAGGTTGTCGCACTTCGCAAACTGGATACGAAAGCAAAACTTCCAGCTATCATTTTCGCCTATACATTTGGAATTATCGCTGCTCTGGTGACGGGTATAGGGATGTGTTTTTCTATGAATGTAATTGGCAATGGAACGAGTACAATGTTTGTGCTTGGTGTGATTATTGGAATTATCGGGTTAATGGGAATGGGAATTAACTATCCTGTTTACAGGAAAATGCTGGCAAAAGGAAAACAAAAGTATGCTTTTGAAATCATGGAACTGGCAAAAGAAATCAGCGAGAAATAAGCTGTGGAACGGACAAAGATGATTTTTAAGAAGGTGTTGTAGCCGAACAGATAGATTTTACTTTGTATGCCGCCAATGTCCATTTGCCGCACTTGTTTTCATCTTTGAAATCCAAAATACCAAAAGTACGCTGGCATAGCTGGTTTACTGTATGTCGGCGTATTATCTGGTGCTGGGAATTCTGCGGCTGTATCTGATCTACAGTTATCGTCATCGAAGTCCGGAGTTGGAAAGCCGCTGTTACCGTAGAACGGCATGGATGTTGTTTTTATTAAACATTCCAATGGGCGGCATGATTGTTTTGATGGTTCGGACAAACTCCGGCTTTTCTTATCCAGGATATATCATTTATCTGTCGGCGTTTTATACATTTTATACGATGGTAATATCTGTTCTGAACCTTGTGAAATTCCGTAAATTAGGCAGTCCTATTTTGTCTGCGGCAAAGGTGCTGAATTTTATAGCAGCCATGATGTCAATTCTTGGATTGCAGACGGCAATGATCTCACGTTTTTCTGAAAATGGAGAAGCGTATAGAAAAATGATGAACACTATTACAGGTGGATTCGTCTATGGTATTGTTATAGTGATTGCAATTACTATGTTGCTACATAGTAAAAAATCGCAAAAGAAGGTGGAAAGTATTGAATAAATCGGAAAGTAAGTATTTTGCAACTGCTGTGAGAATGGATGAAGCATTTTTGAGACTTCTGGAGAAAAAGGATTTTGCTTATATTACAGTAAAAGAATTGTGTGGAACGGCAGGTGTCAACCGATCCACCTTTTATCTACATTATGAAACAATGGCAGATTTGCTCTCGGAAAGTGCCCAGTATATGAATGAACAATTTCTGACTTATATGAACAGGAATACAGAAACATTTGTCACAAAAATGAAAGAGTGTCCATGGGATGAATTATATCTTGTTACACAAGAGTATCTGACACCATATCTTAATTATATCAAAGAGCACCAACGATTATTTCGCACTGCAATGGAACACTACGTTATATTAGGAATGGATAGAAGCTATGAACAAATGTTTTGCCATGTATTTATACCGATACTGGAACGGTATGGAGTACCGAAAAAGGACAGGCATTATATCATGGCATTTTACATTCATGGGATTATGGCGATTATTTCGGAATGGCTGAGAACGGATTGTGATGATTCCATTGAATATATAATAAAGGTGATTCAACAGTGTGTAAAACGACACAGGGAGGAAAAATGAAAGTAGGTATTTATTTAGGAAAAGAGCATATAGAAATTCGAGAATTGCCGTTACCAGAGGTTGGAAAAGATGATGTGCTGATACAAAATCTCTATTCCAGCGTTTGTGGTACAGACGTTGCCGTGTTTTCACACGGTCCGAATACAGGGCATAAAGTTACGGTCGGCGGTGAGTTTGGACATGAGACAATATCCCGTGTGGTTAAAGTCGGAAAGAATGTCACCGATTTTACCGTGGGAGAACGGATATATCCGTATCCCCGTTATGCGAAAGATGATACAAAACGAGCCGGGATCATTGGTGGATTTTCAGAATATATTCTTATTCCGAATGCCAGACGCAATTATTCGCTTTATACTGTTGATGAGCGTATCTCCGACAAGCTTGCAAGTCTGATAGAACCTTTTACTGTTGGCTGCCGTGCTGCTCGCAGAGGTATGATTCCCTGGGGAGAGGGAAAATATGTTTCAGGGCAAAATGCGGTAGTTTTTGGAAGTGGAACCATCGGCATTGCTGCTGCGGTTGCATTTAAATACTTTGGGATGAAGAAGGTCATGGTTTGCGATTTTTCCGATTTTCGGTTAAATCTGGCGAAAAAGCTGGGCTTTGAGATTTGTAATCCTGCAACAGAAGATTTCAGTAAAAGATCCAAAGAATATTTCGGTATTGCCATGTCTTTAAATGGTGCGACTGCCGACATTGACTGCTGGCTGGATGCCGCTGGTGCAGAAAACATATTAGATGATTTTCTACATCTCGGAAAAATTGAGAGCCGATTTGTCTCTGTCGCAGTAAACAATAAACCTCGCAATATCGACCTGCTTTACATGACCTATGCACAACAGAGCATTATTGGTTCTGGCGGCTATATGCCAGAGGATGTATGGGATGTACAAAAAATCATGGCAAGTGGAAAATGGGAGTTAGAGAGTATCATCACTCATGAGTTTCCATTGGATAAGCTGGAACAGGCAATTCGGACAGCAGGTGATGTAGAACACGCTGGAAATGTAGTTGTGAAAATGAAAAATTGAAGTAGTTCGATAACTTCTAGTTTGTATATATCTTTTAAAAGGTATATGATTAAGAAAAATGGCAGGAGGTATCTGAATGAAAGCACATAAATATTGGTCTATCGGTGCACTGATTACAATGCTTGGAACTTTTTATACAGGTTATAAGGAATCAAAAGAAGGTCATAAGTACTTTGCGGCAAGTTCTTTGCTTTGCATGATTATGGCTATTTATACAGGGAACAAGATGATTTCTGGTAAAAGTAAGAAGAAAAAAGAAGTTTCAGCAGAGAGTGTTGAAGATTAAAAAACAGAATATTTTAATCAACAAAGCCGGTGAGGGATTTTGACATCCAGTGCCGGCTTTGTTGATTCCACAGGGGCTTGGGGGTGTAGCCACCAAATCTTTCTACATATAGTATTATTTTGCCAGGAAATTGCTCTGTATCTCCATCGGCATATGATAAGCCTGACCTCGTTTTGTCAGACTGTATAATTTAAAGCTCATCAGTTCCGGACTGGAATTGAGAGAACTGCAAAGTCCAAAATAATCCAAATCTTCATTTTGTACCATATCTGCAATATCGTCGTCATTTATAAGCAGATCCGCAGCAAACAGATTGGCCTGATATTCCGTATTATCCATCATGTTATAAAGAGTATCATCTTTCATGGGTGCCATTTTCAGCTGGGACCGGTGAAGGATGATATGCCCTAATTCATGAGCGGCAACAATTTTCTTTTCTTCCTCCGAAAGGAAACTGCTGATCATAACGTAGATGGTCTTACAGCTCATAAAGCAGTAGCCTTTCAGTTTCTGATATCTTGAAGTTTCTCCGACAACAATATGCATCTGATCCATAATTTCAAATGGATCCCGAGTGCCGTACTTCCTGATCAGTTTATTCGTTTCTGTGTATATGTAAGTGTTTCTCAAGTAAAATCACCTCAAAAGTATAAATATCTCAAAGGGTGCAGAGGGTTCTCTACAGGAATAAGGTATCAAAACAGGTGTCCAATAATCACCTCTTCTTTATTCGTCTTTCAGATATTTCTTCGGTGTATATTTCTTTGCACGTTTCTTGGAGTCCAGATAAAGACTCTGGATCTCATCCATAAAGGCGGTTTTATCCTCATCAGATAAAGATCCACCGGCAAACATAGCGGCAGCCTGTTCCAGAATCTGCTGAGCCTGTTTAGCTCCGCGGTTACCAAATTGTTCAGTGGCTTCAGTGATAAATGCTGCATTCTCGCTCATGAGATAAGCCACATCGCACTGTAAGGCATCCGCTAATTTCTGATACAGATTATTCTGCTTTGGAAAACGTCCCTGTCCTTCCCAGGAACGAAGTGTTCTGTCAGATACGCCTACTAATGCTGCTAATTCAGACTGGCTCATGCCTTTCGATTTTCGTAATGTTTTAATTTTTTCACCGAATGTCATAATCATACCTCTTTCTAAGCCTTGTTCTATAAGTTGTCATGTCTGTTTCCAAGGCAAAACAGGAAATATGTTTCCGAAAAATGTAATTTTAATCTTGACAAGCGGAAATATCTTTCCTATAATGTGAATCACAGAAAGCGGAAACATCTTTCCTATAACATACATGAAACTTCCGCTTTTGTCAATAAAATGGTCAGAATTTTTCCGATTTAAAAAGAAAACGGAAAGAAAATGACATTCCGATAATTACAAAACCGGAAATATATGAAGAAAGAGCGGAAATTTGAAGGAAGGTGGATAGCTTGAAGGAAAATAAACCAGTAATTATCTGCATTGATCTGAAGTCCTTTTATGCATCGGTGGAATGTGTCGAACGGGGACTGGATCCTTTTAAGACAAATCTGGTAGTTGCAGATCCAACCAGATCAAAATCAACAATCTGCCTGGCGATCACTCCGGCAATGAAAGCACTTGGGATCAAAAATCGGTGCAGGATCCATGAGATTCCGGAGAATATCGAATATATCACAGCAATGCCGAGAATGCAGCTGTATATAGATTACTCCGCTAAAATTTATGGGATTTATTTGCGATATGTATCAAAAGAAGATATTCATGTGTACAGCGTGGATGAATGTTTTATTGATGTGACCAAGTATCTGTCCCTTTATCATCTCAGTGCCAGGGAAATGGCACTGGAACTGATGAAAGCTGTGATGGATGAAACCGGAATTACTGCGACAGCAGGAGTCGGAACAAATCTGTATTTGGCGAAAATTGCAATGGATATTGTGGCAAAACATGTGGATGACCATATTGGCATCCTAGATGAATTCTCTTATCGGGAGAAACTATGGGATCATACTCCATTAAGTGATTTCTGGAGGATTGGATCACGGACAGAGAAGAAACTGGCCGGATACGGGATCCATACAATGGGAGATATTGCGATGGCATCCCTTACTTCGGAAGACTGGCTGTACAAAATGTTTGGAATTGATGCAGAACTTTTGATTGACCATGCATGGGGATATGAGACTTGTAGGATGCAGGATATAAAAAATTATCATTCCGAAGAACACAGCCTTTCCAATGGTCAGGTCCTGATGCGGAATTATTCATTTGAAGAAGCAGGGGTGATTGTAAGGGAGATGACCGATAATCTGGTGCTTGATCTGTTTGAAAAAGGGCTTGTGACCAATTCAGTGACGTTGTGGATTGCTTACGATCATCGGTATGAACATGAAGCATCAAAAGGCACCGTCAGACTTTCCAAACCGACGAATCGTTCCAGCGAGATTATAGAAGCAGTAGAAGAACTTTATCAAAAGATTACAGACCGGTATACGGGAATTCGCAGACTTGATGTATGTGCCAACAGAATCGCACCTGAAAGTTATATCCAGTACAGTCTGTTTGATGATCCAATCCAGACAGATAAAGAGAGACATTTGCAGGAGGCGGTGTTAAGTGTGAAACAACGATACGGGAAAAATGCTATCATGCGTGGATCGAATCTGTTAGAGTGTTCCACTTACAGAGAACGCAATAACCAGATTGGTGGTCACAGGGCATAGGCAGGAGGTGTATAGAATGCTGGCAAGCAGCTATAAACAGTATATGTATTTATCAAGACCAGTTTCCAGGAGACATCCAATGGATGTGGGACACAGGGCAAAGCAATTTGCTCCGTTTGCAGCACTTAGGGGATTGGAAGAAACATTGCAAAAGCAGGAAATCATTTATGAATTTCAAAAAGATCTATCGGAGGAAAAGAAGAATGAGTTGAATATGAAATTAAGGATGTTGAAATATGGAATGAAGATACGGGTAACATTTTTTGCAAGGACTAGGAAAGATAAAACAATCGGTCAATATCGTACAGTAACTGGGAGTGTAGAGTTCTTTGAGCCATCAATTTATTTACGAGTTGATAATACCGAGATACAGATCCAGGATATCTGTGATCTTTCGGGGGAGGTGTTTGAAGCCTTGGAATTACCGTGTTAAAAAATGACAGATACAAGCAGAATTCTCCATACCGGAAAGGGTGAGTGGTAGCCGGTGAAAGGTTGAAGAAGGAGGCACAGATCGACAAAGCAGATCTGATCAGAATAGAAATCGTGCTGTTCGTGTAGCTTTGGCACTTACGGAATGGATGGCATGATGCTCATAAGGCGGATTTGATTTCCCTTTGGTCCGTTGAGTAATAAATGGAGAAATATCTTATTGCTTAAAGGAGGAAGCCTATATGGGATCAGGTGCTATTAAATGGCATGTACACTGCTCTGTATGCGGAGCATTTATTGAAAAGAGCGCACAAAGCGATTCAGAAGTGGAGTGCAAAAAATGTCGCAGTACATTGGAGATATTTGTAAAGGATGATATGGTGTCGGTTCGTCCGATCCACATCAGAGATGAACAATTAAAGTCCAGGATGCGAACGTATTCCCGAAAGATGATGAATCAGGGATCATAACAGAATAGAATGAGCTGTCTGTAGTAAGCGTTGGATTTGGCAGGAACCATCAAGAACGCACCAGACAGCAAGAGTTTGTCAAGGAGCTGAACCTGACTGGAATCACTAAGAGCCCGGCAAAACATTTACGGATACACTGCAAGATCAGAAGTATTTTCTGGTTTTGGAGATTGTTGAAGTATTTGTTTTGTCGGGCTTTTTTGACGTATTTCGACAAATTTTAAATTTTTTTGTCGTACCCCACTGTAAAACAGGCTCTCAGCGTTTCGTTATATAGAGGTTGAATTCTCTTCTGCAAAAATAATTGCAAACGGAGATTTTGATAATATGACGCAAAGGAGGATGTAAAGATGACTGAAATCGAATACCAGGAATTTGTAAGGCATTGTCCTTACGATGCTATGGGCGATTATTCCATGTTTCGCAAACAGCAAACAGAGAATAAATCAGAAAATCCACATAGCAACTGAATAAGCCAGGCAATCTGGCAAACGTAATCTAAACGCAGATGCATGCGTTATCAAGGAGTCGCGGACTCCCGTTCAAAAAAAACGGGTGAGTTCGTGATCTCTTGTGCTGCAGTTCTTTATGTCTGTGCAGAAATTTCATAAAAGATGGAAAGGACCACCCGGAGCCGAAAGGCAGAAAGGTGGTCATTATGTTGACATTAAAAGCACTGAAGAAAATCGTGAAAGTTGCTGATATGGAGAAAAGAATCCCAAGCGTGAAATCCTTGAAAGAACACAAAGTTGTAGTAAAAGAAATGATCAATGCAGATACAACGATCTCTGTTTATGATCACGGATATGTGCTTTATACAGCGGGAAATCAATCAACCGTATTTCCATTGCATAGTTGTGATGACTATGAATATGTGAGTGTAACTGGCGATAACAAGGAATTCAATAAAGAGTTTTTTGATAATGAAAACTGGTATATCCGTCTGCTGATGGAGGCTGAAGACCGTATGGAATATAGTCAGAGCAAAATCAAATCCAATCATGCTGTATTTTCTAACAGCGATGTTACAGATGATGCGGAGATTATGAAAGGATCTACAAAAGATTTTGTTGACGATGTTATCGACAGAGAAATTCTGAATGCTCTGATCAAGGAGTTAACAGAGAGACAAAAGACGGTGCTTAATCTAGTTTATTTCGAAGAAATGCGCCAGCAGGATATCGCGGATTATCTGGGAATCAAACAGCAGAGTGTAAATGACCTCCTGAGCAGGGCATTAAAAACGATGAAAAAAAAGGCTGAAAACGAAGAATTTTAAAAAAATTTCAAAAAAATTGAATCAGACCACTGTAAAACAGGCTCTCAGCATTTCGTTATATGAAGGGTTTGCATAGAACACCTTCATGTACCTTGAAAAATGAATAGCCTGCCCGGAGTGATATTCGGTTTGAACATGCATAAAGCGAAAAGCTGCGTGTCTGCCAGAAGAAAACGTATCAGAGATGGAAACTGATATAGGAACGGATCCGGGAAAGAAAACAGGAAAACGCTTAAATCTTAAATCAAAATAAAATGTCTGAATCTGAAAAGAGGATGACAGTAGAAATCATGTGGCGGTATTTGTGACAAACAGGTACCGCCATATATTTGTGCTGTTATCTCAGCTTGTGCTGACTGTCCCAAATAGCGCAAATTTCAGGAAAGGAGGCGATCATCTTCGTATAAAAGATAATACGCAGAAACTAACAGATAACCATACACAAAAGAATCAGAAAGGAAGGATTTAAGAGAATGAATGTGAAAAAGAAAGCACGCAGGGTGATGTCTGGATTGCTGACAGCAGTAACGGTCCTATCGACGGTACTCTCTCCCGTTGTTGCCTATGCTTCTGATGATGCCGGATCTGTAAAAAAGATTCCGTATTATGAGGAAATCAAGGATCAGCTGGATGAGGATGAGGTTGTAACTGCAAAGGATTATGAGATCAAGGTTGGAGACAATTTCGATGTAAAGAGTGATTATACCGGTCTTACGATCCAGGATGACAGCAAAGTAAAAGTTACATTTCAGGAAGCAAAAGATACGGATGGGAATGACTTTTCTACCGATTATGCCAATTCCTATAAGGCAGTCTATTATGTAGAACCACAGACAACGGATCACCCAACTTACCAGATCAATCGAAAGATCGTGGTAAAAGAAGCGGATCAACAGAAAGATTCGCAGACAGAAAGTTCTTCTGATCAGGATGCTGGTTCTTCCGATAAGACAGAAACAGAGGATTCTGAGGCTGACTCGTCTACAGAGGAAACTGGTGCTGCTGAAACGGAGAGCAAAACAGAACTGACAGAAAAAGAATTTGATACAGAGATCGAAGCAACGGAGGATCAGGAGACCGTTGATCCGGAAACAGGGATCACACTCTCAGAGGTTATGCAGGAAGCTGTTGACCAGGAAGTTGCTCTTGCAGATCTTGAAGCAGGCGAAAGTATTACTTTTGATATGCCAATGATGCTTGCTTCCGGTGAAACAGGAACAAAATCAGTCACAGTCACAGCCGGTTCCTGGTACTATTACGCAGACTATGGATTAGGTTCTTATCTGACTTGTCCATATTATGTGAAATGGGGAAGCATCAATGCAACAGCATACTGCGTTGAACCTTCTAAAAAAGGACCGGGAAATGGAACTTATACAATCCAGAAACTTGCCGACGGAAAGACACTTGCAAAGGTCTGCTATTACGGAACAAAAGCAAGTGATGAGAATGGTTTCTTCGATGAGAAGCATCCGGATTTTCCGGCAGGAAAGAGATTTATCATTACTCATATCGCAGCGGCTTATGCAAATGGATCCAGTGACTGGGCATCCGGAACCAATGCGACAGGAAAGAACCTGGCAATGGAACTTTATAACTATTGTGTAAATATGCCGGACATTCCGTCTGTAGATATGAGCTTTTCCGAATCTAATGTAAAGGCTTATGTGGAAGGAAACAGCCAGCGAACAAGTGTGATCACATTCAAAGCGGATAAACTGCAGACGATTACATTTAAGCTGCCAAGTGGTGTAAAGCTTGTAAATGTGACAACCGGTAAAACCAGTGCTGCAGGAGCAAGTGTAGAAATCAGTGGAGGTACACAGTTTTATCTGACAGCACCACTTGATCAGGCAGAGAGCGTCAGTGCTACATTTTCTTCTCAGATGAAGGGAAGCATTGATAAAGAATACTCTGCTTACAAGATTGTAACAGGATCCGGAACACAGGATCTAGCGCTTGTTTTCGGTGAAGGTGTTGGAAATGAGAGATATGTGGACTTTAAAGTAACTTGGACAAAAGAATGCAAGGTATCCATTGTAAAGAAAGATCAGGATACAGGAAATGCACTGGCTGGTGCAGTGTATGGGATCTATTCCGATGCTGCATGTACAAAGCTGATCGCAACAATGCCTGCAACAGATCAAAATGGTGCTTCACAGCTCACAATGGAAAAGACACAGGAAGTTGTTTATCTGAAAGAAATCTCTGTTCCAACAGGATATCAGATCGATACAAAGTCTTATAATGTGACTCTTGCTATCGGAAAGACAACGACCAAAAATGCAACGGATAAGCGAACAAATGCAAAGCTTAACATTGCAAAACAAGATGCTGAGACAGGCAATGAAGCCCAGGGAGATGCAACACTGGAAGGTGCGGTATATGGCCTTTATGTAAGAGAAGACATTGTTCATCCGGATGGAAGAACCGGAACGATCTATAAGAAAGACACCCTGATCACATCTCTGACAACGGATAAGAATGGCGAAGCTTCTGTTTCTGATCTGTATCTTGGAAAGTATTATCTGAAAGAGCTTAGTGCTCCGGTGGGATACGTACTGGATCCGACAGAACATGATGTGGACTGTACTTACGAAGGTGCTACTGTTCCGACAGTAGAAAGAACTTCTGTATGTAAAGAAACTGTCATCAAACAGCCATTTCAGATCATCAAGGCAGCAAACAACGGGAAGACCGATGCAGATCTTCTGCAGGGAGTTGGTTTTTCAGCATGGCTTGTCAGTGATCTGAAAGTAAAAGCAGATGGAAGTTATGATTTTGACTCAGCCAGACCAGTTGTACTGACTGCAGATGGTCAGGCAGAAATGTTTACCGATGAAAAAGGATATGCAAGATCGATTCCGCTTCCATATGGAACTTATGTGGTAAGAGAAACCACAAGCAAACACAACTATGCACCGGTTGATGATTTTATAGTGAAGATCACAGAGAATCATCCGGATACACCGCAGACATGGCGAGTGCTTCTGGATAAAGAATTCAAAGCAAAATTAAAGATCATCAAAAAGGATGCAGAAACACAGAAATCTGTACTCCTGGCTAATACTGAGTTCAAGGTATACGACCTGGATAATCAGAAATATGTGGAACAGACAACATCCTATCCGAAGCCAACGGTACACAAATCCTATTTCACAAATGAGGAAGGATACCTGGTACTGCCAAAGAATCTGAAACCTGGTAACTACAGGATTGAGGAAGTGACGGCACCCGATGGGTACACAATATCCAAAAACTATGTGACAGTTGCAGTTGATACAGATACTGCTTATCTGACCGATCCTGTCACAGGAGATGCAGTCATTGATGTGGAATATACCAACGCCCCGGTCAAAGGTCAGTTAAAGATCTATAAACAGGGGGAAGTGTTAAAGGGATTTGATAAGGAATTCCAGTATGAAATGGCTGGACTTGCAGGTGCTGAATTTGAAGTCTATGCGGCAGAGGATATTTATACTGCCGATCATCAGGTAGATGCAGATGGACAGAGAACTCTGTATTTTGCAAAGGATGCACTGGTAGCAACCGTCACAACGGATGCAGATGGTTATGCAACCGTAAAGAATCTTCCACTTGGCAGATACTATGTCAAAGAGAAGAATGCACCGGACACTTATGTGTTAAATACTGTGCCGGAAAATGTCGAATTTGCTTATGCGGATCAGGATACTGCAGTGATCGAGAAAGAAATCTCTGTCACAGATGAACGACAGAAAGTGTCGATTACGGTCGAAAAACAGGATGCTGAGACAGGCAATACAGTAGCCGGAGCAGTGTTCGGTATTTACAATGCAAAAGACATTCAGACGAAAGATGGAAAAGTGATCGTTAAAGCAGATACTCTTTTACAGGAAATGACTTCTGATGAAAAAGGTCAGGCAGCATGTACACTGGATCTTCCACTTGGAAGCTATTATGTAAAAGAACTGAAAGCACCAGATGGATTCGTATCTTCGGATGAAGTACTGAGATTTGATGCTTCTTATCAGGGGCAGGATGTACAGACAGTAACATTAAAATCCGTAAAGAAGAACCAGCCGACAACTGTTGAGATCACAAAATCAGATGCAACAACCGGTGTAGAACTGGATGGAGCTTATCTGAAAGTAACGGATAAAGATGGAAATGTAGTAGACAGCTGGACATCTTCCAAAGATGCACCGCATGTGATTAAATATCTGAAAGTGGGTGAGACTTATACCCTACATGAAGAGTTTGCACCGCATGGTTATCTGGTAGCCAATGATGTGACATTCACAGTCAAAGATACCGGAGAGGTTCAGAAAGTGGAAATGAAGGACGAGGTACCGGTTGGTGAACTCATCATCAACAAAAAGGGAGAATTCCTGGATTCTGTTACACTGGCCGATAAGGTCAAAGGTGTGGTGGAACACATTTTCAACTATGTAACCGGAAAGCTGACAGATGTTACGTTTGAAGTCTATGCTGAGGAAGACATTAAGGCTGCCGATGGCGTCAGTGACGATTACTATAAAAAGGATGAACTGATCGCAACGATCAAGACAGATGAAACCGGTATTGCAAAACTGGAAAATCTTCCACTTGGTAAATACTATGTGAAAGAAACAGGAACTGCTTACGGTCATGTACTGGATGGTGAGATCCGTCATGTAGACCTGACTTACGTGGATCAGAATACACCGGTTGTAGTCTATAACAAAGACTGGCAGAACAACCGTCAGAGAGTAGAAGTCAGTGTACTTAAGAAGGAAAAAGATTCTGACCGTACACTGGAAGGAGCTATCTTTGGATTATTTGCCAAAGAAGACATTAAGTCTGAGACAACAGGTAAAGTCCTGATTGAAGCCGATGAGATCATTGAACTGAAATCTACGGATGAAGAAGGAAAGATCACATTTGTTGCAGATCTTCCAATAGGAGCAACTTACTATGTAAAAGAGCTCTATGCACCGGACGGATTCGTAACCAACGATGAAGTAAAAGAATTTACCTTTGATTATGCAGGTGAGGATCAGCCGACAGTCACTTATGATTTTACCTTTGATAATCAGCCAACCGTCGTTGAATTTACCAAATCCAGTCTGACAACCGGAAAAGAACTTCCAGGATGTAAGCTGAAAGTGGTAGATGCTGATGGAAATATCGTGGATGAATGGACTTCCGGTAAAGAAGCACATGTGATCCGTGAGCTGACTGTCGGAAAAGAATACACACTGGTTGAAACAAAACCTGCTGATGGTTACGTGACAGCTGAAAGCGTGAAGTTCACGATCAAAGATACTGCCGATGTGCAGAAAGTTGAGATGAAGGATGATGTAACGAAGGTGAAAATCTCCAAACAGGATATCGCCGGAAAAGAACTTCCGGGAGCGAAACTCACAATCCTTGATCAGGATGGAAAAGTTGTGGAAAGCTGGACCAGTACAGAGAAAGCACATTACATCGAAATGCTTCCGATCGGAAAATACACTCTCCGTGAAGAAACAGCACCGGATGGCTATCTGGTTGCAAAAGATGTGGGATTCGAAGTAAAGGATACCAGTGAAGTACAGCATGTAACCATGGTAGATGAGGAAAAACCGGCAGAAAAGACACCGGAAGGTGGAAAACCTGTCAGTGATTCACCAAAGACTGGGGATAACACCAATCTGTGGCTGTGGTTTATGCTTCTCGGCATTGGTGCGACTGGTACAGGAGCCCTTGCATTTATGAGAAAAAAGAAACACTAATTAAATAAGAATGAGCGTTCATGGAAACCGAAAGGAATCTGTGGACGCTTTTTTAGATGGGAGAAACCATGAGAAATATCATTATTTTTGTTGCTCTTCTGGGAGCAGCGGCAATATTTACAGTTTTGTATTGTCTCATTGCTGCCGGAAGTCAGGCAGAGAAAAAACTGACAGAAATCATGAGAAAAGAGGAAGAACAGAATGAAGACTAATAAAGATCTGATCATAGAACCAAATGCAGCTATTGAGGGAAGAAAGTACAGCGAAGAAAAGCCATGGTCCTGCAAGTACTGTTACTGGTGGGGAGGCAAAAAGAAAGGCTGTATCTTGAAACAGTGCCATTATCTGCTTCCTGAGAAGAAAAAAGCTGTAAAAACGACACCATGTAGTGGCTGTCCGTATGGAAAACATGTTCCATGTATCGGATATTGCATTGCCCGTCTTCATTCTGAAATGAAAGGAAAGAAAGGACGTGGGTAATTGCAGGAAGAAGTAAATCAGAAAGTAATCAGCCTGAGCATCCAGGGAGTCAAGATCACTGCCAGTGTGCTAAAAGCAGCCCTTCGGAAGTTCCTGGAAATGGACAACCGTAGGAAACAGAAAGCAACGCAGGTGAAAATGGCTGAAAAGACCGGACGGGCTCAGGAGAAAGGAAGGGAACAAGCTCGAAAAAAGATTGAAAAGAAAAAGCCACATGGAAAGCAGACCATCAAGCAGTTGAATGCACAGGGAGTACAGCTTTCCAACTTAAAGATTACAGATGAAAATATCAAATCCTTTGACCGTGTGGCAAGAAAATACGGCATTGATTACAGCCTGAAGAAAGAAGTCGGTGCTGATCCACCGAAATATCTGGTCTTCTTTAAGGCAAAAGACGTGGATGTGATGACAGCGGCTTTCCGGGAATATGCCGGAGTAGAGCTGAAAAAGAAACAGGTGAAGAAACCATCGGTCAGAAAGAAACTGCAGAAATCTGTAGAAAGAAAAGCAAAACACCGCCAGCGTGTGAAGCAGAGACAAAAATCCAGAGGTCAAGAACGATGATCCGGGAGAAATTACAGAAGATCCAGATTAAACGGCTGGTGATCTTAAATCTCCCATATTTCTTTATCTTCTATGTAGCAGATAAAGAATCCTGGCTGTACCGGCATTGCCTGGGAGAAAGCATGGTCCAGAGACTTGGCGTGATGTTAGTCAATTTCCGACTGGCATTTTTAAGCTGGCTGCCAAGTGTCGCTTTGCAGGATCTTACAGTAGGTGTTCTGGTTGCAGGTGCATTAAAGCTGGTGGTCTACTATCGTTCTAAAAATGCAAAGAAGTTCCGGCAGGGTGTGGAGTATGGTTCTGCAAGATGGGGAAACAGAAAAGATATCGAACCCTTTATGGATCCGGTCTTCGAAAATAATGTCATCCTCACAGAAACGGAACGTCTGACCATGAACAGCCGACCAAAAGCTCCGAAGTATGCCAGAAATAAGAATGTGATCGTCATCGGTGGTTCTGGATCCGGTAAGACAAGATTCTATGTGAAACCCAACCTTATGCAGATGACGGACCACGTATCCTATGTGGTCACCGATCCCAAGGGTACGATCATCGTTGAATGCGGGAAGATGCTGGTAAATGGAGGCTACCGGATCAAGGTGCTAAATACGATCAACTTTAAAAAGTCCATGCATTACAATCCGTTCCATTATATCCGGAGTGAGAAAGATATCTTGAAACTGGTAAATACCATTATCGCAAATACCAAGGGTGAAGGTGAAAAATCAAATGAAGATTTCTGGGTCAAGGCGGAACGTCTTTTGTATTCTGCACTAATCGGATACATCTGGTATGAAGCACCGGAGGAAGAACAGAACTTTTCTACTTTGCTGGAATTTATCAACGCCAGTGAGACCAGGGAGGATGATGAAGAATTTAAAAATGCAGTGGATGAATTGTTTGAAGAACTGGAAGCAGAAAATCCGGAACACTTTGCAGTAAGGCAATATCGCAAGTACAAGCTTGCTGCCGGCAAAACCGCGAAGTCGATTTTGATTTCCTGTGGTGCCAGACTTGCACCATTTGATATTCAGGAGCTAAGAGAAATCATGTCCTATGACGAAATGGAACTGGATATGATTGGCGATCAGAGAACAGCCATGTTTGTCATCATTAGTGATACAGATGACACATTCAACTTTGTGGTAGCGATTATGTACACCCAGCTCTTTAACCTGCTTTGTGATAAAGCGGATGATGAGCATGGAGGCAGGCTTCCATATCATGTACGGCTGCTTCTTGATGAGTTCAGCAATATCGGACAGATTCCAAAATTCGACAAGTTGATTGCTACGATCCGAAGCAGGGAAATCTCCGCTTCTATCATTCTGCAGTCACAATCTCAGCTGAAAACCATCTATAAGGATGCTGCTGAGACGATTACAGGCAACTGTGACACTGTTCTTTTCCTGGGTGGAAAGGAAAGTTCCACACTGAAAGAAATATCAGAAACCCTGGGAAAGGAAACCATAGATCTTTACAACACATCAGACACCAGAGGCAGCAACCGGTCCTATGGGCTGAACTATCAAAAGACTGGAAAAGAACTGATGAGTAGAGATGAGCTGGCGGTCATGGATGGAGAAAAATGTATCTTACAGCTTCGAGGAGTCCGGCCGTTTTTAAGCAACAAATATGACATCACAAAGCACAAACGGTACAAAGAGCTTGCCGATTTCAATAAGAATAATGCGTTTGATGTCGAAAAATATCTGGAACACCGACTGGTGATGTCGAAAGATACAGAATTTGAAATGTATGAAGTAACTGTAACACAAGAAGACGTATCAGCGATTGAAGCTGAGGAAAGTGAGGACTGATATGAAAGAAAGAATTCGAGCACCTTGCTACTACTGATAAGGGTACAAAAAAGGTCTGAATAAAAGGGAAAGGAGTAGAGCCAAACGCTTACAGACCATAAGAAAAAGCGTTTGTTCACACATTTGATTATGGCTTTTTTTAGCAGTGCAATCAATATCCTTCAGACACTGGTCGTTGCAATCGGTGCTGGCCTTGGTGTCTGGGGCGTAATCAACCTGATGGAAGGTTATGGAAACGACAACCCGGGTGCAAAATCCCAGGGAATTAAGCAGCTGATGAGCGGTGGTGGTGTTATCCTGATCGGAACACAGCTGATCCCGCTTCTGAGTGGATTATTTGGTTAAGAGAAAGGAGTAGAGATCCATGTTCAGTCAGATTTTTGATGCGATTGAGGAATGGATGAGGGAACTCTTAACCGGGATGATCACTTCCAACCTGGACACGATGTTTACTGATGTCAATCAAAAGACTGGTGAGATCGCTACCCAGGTTGGACAGACCCCGCAAGGGTGGAACGGCAGCATATTCAGTATGATCCGGAACTTATCGGATTCCGTGATCATGCCGATCGCAGGTATTATTATCACACTCGTACTCTGCTACGAATTGATTTCTATGCTGACCGAGCGCAACAACATGCATGATATTGATACCTGGATGTTTTTCAAGTACTTCGTAAAAATGTGGATCGCTGTTTATCTGGTGAGTAACACATTTACGATCACAATGGCGGTATTCGACGTGGGCCAGCACGTAGTTAATTCTGCGGCCGGTGTTATCACAGGAAGTACCGCCATTGATATTTCTTCGGCATTGACGGATCTTTCCACAACCCTGGAAAGTATGGAAATCGGAGAACTTGTTGTATTGGCGCTGGAAACCCTTATCGCCGGCTTCTGTATGAGAATCCTGTCTGTACTGATCACAGTGATCATGTATGGACGTATGATAGAGATTTACCTATATACCTCAGTTGCGCCGATTCCATTTGCAACTATGAGTAACAGAGAATGGGGACAGATCGGCACGAATTATTTCAGAGGACTCTTTGCCCTGGCTTTCCAGGCATTTCTGATGATGGTATGCGTTGCAATCTATGCAGTGCTTGTTGCAGGTATCCGGTATTCAGATAATCTGAGTTCTTCATTATTTGGCGTTATGGCTTACACGGTGATCTTATGTTACAGCCTCTTTAAGACGGCCTCTTTAAGTAAGTCGATATTCAACGCGCACTAAATTACAGGAAGGAGTGAAAATCATGGCATATGTCAGCGTACCGAAAGATTTAACGAAGGTAAAGAATAAAGTAGCATTTAACCTGACCAAAAGACAGATGATCTGTATCGGTATAGGTGCTGCAATGGGAATTCCAAGCTATTTCCTCTTGCGTAATGTGATGGGAAATAGTAATGCAGCAACGGTCATGGTGCTTTTGATGTTACCGGCATTTTTATTTGCCATGTACGAAAAAGACGGGATGCATCTGGAAGATGTTCTGATGCATATGATCCGGGTGAAGTTTCTTCGTCCACCCGTTAGAAAATATGAAACTGAAAACTATTATGAGACAGATCCGGAACAGATCAAGCAGTCTCCGGATACAGGAAAACTGAAAGGAGGAAAAACGGTTGCGAAAAAAGAAAAATAAGAAAACTGTCGCAGATACCGGATACAAAAAAGTAGACAGAAAAGAGAAAAAGAAAAAGGAAAAGCAGGAGGAAAAACGCAGGCAGAAAAAACTGTCTGTTCAGCAGTCGATCGCTTATAAGGAAATGGGAAGAGATGGAATCTGCAGGGTACAGGGAAAAATGTATTCTAAGTGCATCCGCTTCTATGACATCAACTACCAGCTGGCTCAGAACGAAGATAAAAATGCAATCTTTGAAAACTGGTGTGATTTCCTCAATTACTTTGATGCCAGTATCCATTTTCAGCTGAGCTTTATCAACCATAAGAGCAGCATGAAGGAGTTTGAGCAGGTCATCCGGATCCGACCACAGGAGGATGCTTTTGATGATGTCCGTATGGAATACGCAAAGATGTTGAAACAGCAGCTGGCAAAAGGAAACAACGGTCTGGTGAAGTCAAAATATATCACCTTTTCCATCGAAGCGGATAATATCCGGGAAGCAAAGCCAAAGCTGGAACGTATTGAGTCAGATATCCTGAATAATTTCAAGATCCTTGGAGTTCCGGCTTATCCATTGAATGGAGTGGAAAGATTGCAGATTTTGTATGAGACTTTCAATCCGGATATCATGACAGACTTCCAGTTTGATTATGGTTCCATGATCCGTACTGGACTCAATACCAAAGATTATGTGGCACCGACCAGTTTTGTATTCAAGGACAGAAATACATTCCGTATGGGAAATACCATCGGAGCAGTCTCTTATTTACAGATCCTGGCACCAGAGCTTACAGATAAAATGCTGGCAGAATTTCTGGATATTGATAAGAATCTCATCGTCAACCTGCATGTCCAGTCTGTGGATCAGATGAAGGCAATCAAGCTGGTAAAAAGCAAAGTGACGGATATCAACCGTATGAAAATCGAAGAACAGAAAAAAGCAGTCCGGGCCGGATACGATATGGATATCATTCCATCGGATCTGAACACGTATGGCGGAGAAGCTAAGCGTCTGTTAGAAGACCTGCAGTCACGAAATGAGCGTATGTTCCTTGTAACAGCGCTCTTTTTAAATACAGCAAAGACCAAACAGGCACTGGACAATGCCATCTTCCAGACTGCCGGAATTGCACAGAAATACAACTGTGTACTGAAACGTCTGGACTATCAGCAGGAAGAAGGACTGATGAGCAGTGTTCCGCTGGGAGTCAATCATATCCCCATCAAACGTGCACTGACCACGACCAGCACTGCTATCTTCGTACCGTTTACCACTCAGGAACTTTTTATGGCAGGAGAATCCCTGTATTACGGATTAAATGCACTCAGCAACAACATGATTATGGTGGATCGTAAAAAGCTGAAAAACCCGAATGGACTAATCCTTGGTACACCTGGATCCGGTAAATCCTTTGCTGCAAAAAGAGAAATCACCAACGCTTTCTTTGTCACGAAGGATGACATTATCATCGGAGATCCGGAGGGTGAGTATTATCCACTGGTCCATGCACTTGGCGGACAGGTCGTACACATTTCACCGACCAGTAAGGATTATATCAATCCGATGGATATCAATATGGATTATTCCGATGATGACAATCCACTTGGAGTGAAATCCGATTTTGTCCTGTCTTTATGCGAGCTGATCATGGGAAGCAGGGATGGAATTGAAGCAGAGGAAAAATCAGTGATCGACCGCTGTCTTCCACTGGTGTATCAGAAGTACTTTGCAGATCCAAAACCGGAAAATATGCCGGTTCTCGGTGACCTGTATGACTGTCTTAGAAAGCAGAAAGAACCGCAGGCCCAGAGAATTGCAACAGCGTTGGAAATCTATGTAAATGGATCACTGAAAGTATTTAACCATAGAACCAATGTGGAATTGAATAACCGTATTGTCTGCTTTGATATCAAAGAACTTGGAAAGCAGCTGAAAAAGATTGGAATGCTCATCGTTCAGGATCAGGTATGGAACAGAGTTACGATCAACCGTGGCATCAAATCTACCAGGTACTATATCGATGAGTTTCATCTTCTGCTCAAAGAAGAACAGACAGCAGCTTATTCCGTAGAAATATGGAAGAGATTCAGAAAATGGGGAGGCGTACCGACTGGAATCACACAGAATATCAAAGATCTTCTTGCCAGCAGGGAAATTGAAAATATCTTTGAGAACAGTGATTTTATCCTGATGCTGAACCAGGCGGCAGGTGACAGACAGATCCTTGCAAAACAGTTGAATATTTCCCCATATCAGTTGTCTTATGTGACGAATTCCGGGGAAGGAGAAGGACTTCTTTTCTATGGAACAACAATTATTCCATTTAAGGACAAGTTCGATAAGACCTTGAAGCTGTACAGTTTGATGACTACAAAACCGGAAGAAGTTGAAAAACGAGAGAAAGAAATGGAGGCGGAAAAGCATGAAGGAAATCGATAAGATCCGAATCAGGCAGTGGAACCAGGATAATCCTTACATTCAGATGAAAAATCTGGAAAATGCGCAGCCTGGATACCGTGTTCATACAGTTAATGACGATCATCATCTGTATGAGCTTCCGCTGGAAACACAGAATATTATCCTTGACTGGGTATTCTGGAATTTCTATCCGGCACAAAAGATCTATCCACATCTTACCAGTGATGATCTGAAAGAAGTTTTGTATAAACGAACCCAGATCCATCTGTACAATAACCAGTTCAAGGAAGCCATGCTGATCAATGGATTCTGGCCAAGAGATCCGAGTGAGCTGAACTGGGTATTTCATATTCAGGCAAGCTCTCCGGCAATCAGGACACAGGCAGATGGTTATCCTGGTATCCCGATTATAGGACGCCAGGAACTGAATGAGTACAGAAAGAAAAGTTGTGCCAGGAGGTGATGACCTATAGCTGGAAAAGAATTTAAAGGCAAAGATAAAAAGGTCGCAAAGATGACCAGAGATGGTCTGACAGAAGAAAATCTCCATGATGGTAGTGTAAAAGATATCAGTCACAGGAGCCGTGGGCGACCGGAAACTAAAGAAGAATTTGTTCCTGAACGGGAACGGAAAAAGGCTGAGAATGAAGATTCAAAATCGGGAAAAGGTAAACGACTGCAGATGGAAAAAATCCGGAAATCTTCTGTCCGGCAGGAAGCTGTTGAGAATACAGTTGAAGTTACACCGGAAGAAAAAGTATCCGGATATCGAAAGAAACTGCATCGCCATGAAAAAATCCCGGATGATGATAACAATCTGAACAGCCAAAAGAAATCCATTCGGAAGAAACAGCTGCAAAAACAGATGACCAAAGAACAGGCAAAAGCCGGAAGATTATCCTTTGATGATGAAGGAAATCAGATGGTGAAAGGTGCTGGCATGAAACCGGGAGGGACAGCCGGGAAATACATTGCCACACAAGCTGTTATATCTGGTATGAAAGCAGTCTCTTCCGAAGAGGAAGAAACAGATGAAAATGCAGGTGTGGAAAGTGCCAGACTTGCAGAGCGTGAAACAGAAGCTGCGTTACGTGGTCTGCGTCATGCTCAGATTCGAAGCAAACGAACGGATGTGAAAACCCATCGCAGAGGTTATCGTGAGGCTGCCGTAGAAAAGAAACTGAAATTTGGTTCTGCAGAAAGTATGGAAGGAGTCAAGAATGCAGAAACGGTAAAGAAAGCCGAACAAAAGAGACATTTCTATAACCGCTTCTTTCAGAAAAAACGATATAAGGATGCATACCGGGCAGCCAGAGCCGGAAAATCCGCTGGCAGTCTAGGTGGAGCAACAACCATTGCCGGTGTCGAGAACATGACGGTAAAAGCAAAGATTGCCTTGAAAGAGATCATAAAGCGTAATCGTGCCATGTTCGCAGGCATCGGTATTTTTGCGCTTCTTTTTCTTGTCATAGCGGTATCTCTGGGAAGCTGCAGTGCTTCTATCGAGGGTGCTGGATCTGTGATCGGTATTACAACGTATCCAAGTTCAGACGAGGATATTTATGCTGCTGAAAATCAATATGCTGCTTTGGAAAGTGCCTTGAATCAGCAGATCAATGAGATGGAACGAAGACATCCAAATTATGACGAGTATCAGTACAACATTGCTGAGATTGGTCATAATCCATACCATCTTATCTCGTATCTTACTGCAAAATATGGGGACTGGACGTACTCAGATGTTGAAAACGAGCTGCAATCTCTTTTTGAAGCACAATATCATCTGAATACAGAAGGTCGAACAGAAACGGTGACAGAAACTAGAAATGTTCGCGTTGGAGAATCATTGGGACAGGTAGTGACAAGCGGATATTGTAATTGTCGAATCTGTTGTGGTGTATGGTCTGGAGGTCCAACTGCCAGTGGGGCATATCCTACTGCAAACCATACCATTGCTGTAGATGCATCCAATCCATTTGTGCCGATCGGCACTAAGGTAGTAATGAATGGTGTGGAATACACAGTTGAGGATACCGGAGCCTTTGCAAGATATGGTGTGCAGTTTGATGTTTACTATGATAACCACGCTGCAGCCTCTGCTCATGGACATCAGACCTGGGAAGCCTATATCGCAGATGACAATGGCAGTCAGGAAGTAACGGTTACCAGTACCAGCACTAAGAAGATTCTATATGTGACACTGACAAATGGAAGCTTTGATGCTGTGGCAAGAGCCAATCTGAATGCAGAGCAGCTGATCATTTACAATGCATTAAATACGACCTATGGAAACAGAAATTATCTGTGGGATGTAAACAATGTGACCAGTGGATCAGGCGGTAATGGAATGAGTTATGAGATTCCACCGGAAGCACTGCAGGATGAAGAATTTGCCCGGATGATCCGAGAAGCAGAAAAATATCTGGGAGTACCTTATGTATGGGGTGGCTACTCTCCATCTGGATTTGACTGCTCAGGTTTCGTATCCTATGTCATTAATCACTGTGGTAATGGCTGGAACTATGGACGATTGACCGCGGAAGGATTAAGAGGTGCATGTACTTATGTATCACCGGGAGAAGCAAAACCAGGAGATTTGATCTTCTTCCAGGGAACGTATAACACATCTGGTGCAAGCCATGTGGGTATCTATGTCGGTAACAATATGATGATCCATTGCGGGGATCCGATCCATTACTCAAATATCAGCACATCCTACTGGCAGCAACATTTCATGTGCTTTGGAAGACTGCCATAAAGGGGTGAACGAAGGGAGGTGAAAGTTTGAATAAAAAGATAAAAAAATATCTGGATGAGATTGCCAAGACAGAGAAAAAGATCGCGGATCTGCAGCAATATCTTAGGGGTGTCCAGGCTGCATTAAAGCAGGAAGAGGACAATGAGATGATCAGGTGCATCCGTGGTATGAAGATGGATAATAATCAGTTATATGATCTTTTGGATGGTATCCAGAGTGGAAAAGTTAAATTTCAGGTAAGCAGGGAGTCTGACGATGAAGGTTCAGGCTCCTTTGTATTCACAGAAGAAAATAAGGAGGAATATCAGAATGGTGAAATGGAAGAAAATGAATAAGAAAATGGCAGAACTGCTGTTGGGAGTCATGATGCTTTTTACAGCATCAACCACAGCATTTGCCTATGTGGATGAATCGGCAGAGGCATCCAAAGTAGAGACAACTCAGACGGAACAGTCAACAGACAAAGAAGAGAAAAAGGACGAGGCGACAAACACAAACGAGGTGCTGCCGGAAGATGGAACAGACAAGGGAACTGCATTTACGACACCTGGCAATGGTGAAGTCAAGGATGACATTACCGATGATTCCACAAAGGAATTTCTTACGGTTACAACGAAGAATAACAACACTTTCTATATCGTGATCGACCGTAGTGCCACATCACAGAATGTCTATATGTTATCCCAGATTGATGAGAATGATCTGTCCGAATTTCTGGATAAAGACAGCACTGCTACTGTCGTAACACCACAGCCAGATAAATCAAAGGTAGTGCTGGATGAAACAAATAATGAGGATGTAGACAAGGAAGCTACCATTGATCCGGAGAAAACAGCATCTGCAAAAACCAATATGGGTGCAATGGCAACAATCCTGATTTTGGCTCTCGGCGGTGTGGCAGCTTACTACTACTTCAAGATCTATAAACCTAAAAAAGAGGAAGATGAGGATGATCAGCCGGAAGGTTTGGAAACAGGTGGACTGGAAGAAGTTCCGGATGAGGAAGAGTCTGAAGACGAAGATTTTGAAGAAAATGAAAAATAAATAAACTTTTTTAGCGGAGGGGGCTGTAAAACATGCTCTCTCCGTTTCGTTATATGAAGGAGGTAATACATCATGTATTTAGTAATTGCAGAAAAACCAAGTGTATCAAGAGCAATCGCAGAAGTGATTGGAGCACAGGAACGAGAAGACGGATATTTACAAGGAACCGACTGTATGGTCAGCTGGTGCTTCGGACATCTGGCCGAATATGTTTCACCGGATGCTTACGATGAGAAATTTAACCAGTGGAGATATGAAGATCTCCCGATCATCCCGAAAGACTGGAAAGTTACAGTCTCAGAAGATAAGAAAGATCAGTTCTATATCTTAAAAAGACTGCTCAACAGTCCGGAAATTGAATACGTCGTAAATGCCTGTGATGCCGGACGTGAAGGAGAATTAATCTTCAAACATGTCTATGACTTATCCGGAAGTAAAAAGCCGGTGAAACGATTATGGATCAGTTCTCCGCAATCCTTGATGGAATGCAGCATCTGAGATCCGCAGAGGAATACCGACATCTGGCCGAAGCTGCTGTATGCCGTTCTCAGGCTGACTGGCTGGTCGGAATGAATGCAACCAGAGCTTACACCACAAAGTACTTCAAAAAGCTGACCGTTGGAAGGGTTCAGACACCGACACTTGCCATGTTGGTGGAACGTGCCGGACAGATCAGCAATTTCCAGAAAGAAAAGTATTTCAATGTAGAACTGGATTGTGACGGAATTCCGGCAGTAAAGCCAAAAATCTTTGATCCGGATGAGGCGGAACAGTTAAGAAGCAGATGCCATGGAAATGAAGCTATTGTCACTTCAGTAAAAGAAACGGAAAAGAAAGTAAAAGCACCAAAGCTTTATGACCTGACCACACTGCAGAGAGAAGCAAACCGTATCTATGGAATGACAGCCAAACAGACACTGGATACCGCTCAGAGCCTGTACGAAAAGAAACTGATCACTTATCCAAGAACAGACAGCCAGTATCTGACAGAAGATATGGAACAGACCGCAAGAAATGTGGTTCGTCAGATTTATGAGAAATATCAGCTGACAGGTCCGTTTGATCAGCCGGAGCAGCCAGATGTGAAGAAAGTCATGAATAACAGCAAAGTGACAGATCACCATGCAATCATCCCAACGATGGAGCTTGCATCCAGCCATCTGGATGAACTGAAATCCTGGGAAGAAAAGATTCTGTTCCTGATTGCAGTCCATACGGTCATGGCAATGAGTAAGGATCACATTTACCAGGAAACAGAGATTGAAGTGGAATGCCAGGGAGAAATCTTCAAAGCAAAAGGAAGAACTGTGTTGCAGGATGGATGGAAACTCTTTGAAAACTGCTTCAAGAATAAGGATCGCATGGCAATCGTAGATCCGGATCAGGAAATGAAAGAGAGGATGCCGAAAGTAACCCAGGGACAGACTTTCTATGCTGTAGCTGCAGAAAAGACAGAACATTTTACATCGCCACCAAAACCATACAGTGAAGATACTCTCCTTGCAGCAATGGAAACTGCTGGAAATAAGGAATTCGATGAAGACACAGAAAAGAAAGGATTAGGAACTCCGGCAACAAGAGCTGGTATCATCGAAAAACTGATCTATTCCCAGTATGCCACCCGAAAAGGGAAACAGATCCTTCCAACAGATGATGGAAAAGTCCTTGTGGAGATCCTGCCAGACTTTCTGAAATCTGCAAGTATGACTGCAGAATGGGAAAATCAGCTGCTCTTGATGGAGCATGGAGAGATTGCACCGGAACAGTTTATGACCGGGATCAAAAACATGCTGACCATGATGCTGAATGGATGCGATGCGATTTCCGAAGAAGAAACAAGAAGATTTCAGACCAGAGAAAGCATTGGAACATGTCCGGTATGTGGAAGCCTGGTATATGAAAGCAAAACCAACTTCTATTGTAGCAACCACGATTGTCACTTTGCTCTCTGGAAAGATAACCGCTATCTGCAGAGCATGGAAAAAACCATGGATAAAAAGATGGCTGCAGAACTTCTGAAAAGTGGATGTGTGCATGTAAAAGACCTGTATTCCAGAAAGAAGAATATGTACTTTGAGGCAGATCTTCATATGGATGCAGATGAAACCGGAAGGGTGAATTTTTCTTTATCCTTTCCCAAAAAGAAACCAAAAAACAAAAGCAAAAAGAAATAAGAAAACAGATTAGAGGAGGAAACGAAGAATGAATTTTAATGAATTTGTAAATGAAGTAAAGGACAATATCAAACTCTTTTTACCAAGGGATTATGAGAATGCAGAAGTATCAACGATGGAGTGTCATAAACTGAACCGTGCCTATACGGGACTGATGGTGAGAAAAGAAGGTGAGATGCTTACCCCGACGATCAATCTTAACCAGCTGTATGAAGCATATAAAGCACAGCCTGGCGTAACAATGGAAACTGTATGCAGAAAGATTGCAGATATAGTTATTGAGGCACCGATACAGGTTGATCTGAAAGCTATTTTAAACTATGAAGATGTGAAGGACAAGCTGTTTATCCGTGTGTCATCAGCCGAAGCAAATAAGGAAGTCCTCGAAATTGTGCCACACCAGCTAAAGGAAGATCTTGCAATTACCTATCATGTGGCAGTAGGCAAGAATCAGGATGGATTAAGTTCCATGCTGATTACAAATGAAATGATGAAGGAATATGGAGTGACACAGGAGCAGATTCATGAAGACGCTATGAAAAGTTCACCGCGTGTCATGGTCCCAGAGGTATCAAGTATAGGTGTACTGATAGATGAAATATATCAGAAAAATATTCTCATGCTGACACCAGATGAACGTGAAATGCTGCTAGAAACATTGCAGGAGTCAAGCGAGATGCCGACATTCTTTGTTGTTACAAATACAGAAAGAATTGATGGAGCCGGTGTGATCTTTTATCCGGAATTCATGGATAACATGGGGGAACTTCTGGGAAATGATTTCTTCATTTTGCCATCATCCATCCATCAAATGCTGATCTTGCCGGATGACGGGCAAGTGGATGCGGAAATGTTAAGAGATATGGTAAAAGAAGTTAATGCCACTCAGGTAGCACCAGCAGAACGCCTTACCAATGATGTATATCACTTTGACACAAAAGATCACGTCTTTGAAAAGGCAGACAGGTTCACAGAACGTCAGAAAGAAAAAGAAGCGCAGGTTGCAAAAACAGAGAAAGTTGGAAAAGAACAGCCGGATCAGAAACCGAAAACAAAGAAGCACGATATGGAACTCTAATAAAAAATAATCATCTCGTCAACTAATAAAAAGCCCTGCGGCATAAACACAATGTCGTGGGGCGTTTTTGGAAAGGAGTATTATGACAGAACAAAACAAAACTACTACTATTCCACTGCCGGTCCAGGGAAAAGATATGGACAGCATTATGCAGTCACTGGAATCCGGTGTGGAAGAACTATTTACAAGTAACCGCTATCAGGAATTTCTTAAAACCATGGCAAAGTTTCACAATTATTCCTTTAACAATACAATGCTGATCGCTATGCAGCGACCGGATGCCACACTTGTTACCAGCTACAAAAACTGGCAGTCCATGGGTAGACAGGTCATGAAAGGTGAAAAAGGAATTACAATCATTGCACCGGCACCATATAAGAAAATGAAGGAAAAAGAGGTTCTGGATGAAAATCAGCGACCGATCATGGGAACCGATGGAAAACCTAAGACTGAACAGGTGGAAGTTACGGTTCCGCATTTTAAAGCAGTTACCGTCTTTGATATTGCTCAGACATCCGGGGAACCAATCCAGACACTGGCACCGGAATTATTGACTGCAGCTGTACAGGATTTTGATTCTTTCATGCAGGCTATTCAGAAAATATCCCCAGTGCCGATACGATTCGATGAGATCGATGGCAATGCCAATGGATATTATCACAATGCAGATAAGGAAATCGTGATCAAAAAAGGACTCAGTGAAAGTCAGACCTTAAAGACTGCCATTCATGAAACCGCCCATGCAAAACTGCATGACAGAGAGATCATGGAAAGCCTTGGAGTGGAAAAAGACCGACTGACAAAAGAGGTTGAGGCTGAATCCGTTGCTTACTGTGTATGCTCTTCCTTTGACTTGGATACATCGGATTATAGTTTCCCTTACATTGCAGGCTGGAGCAGCAGCCGGGAAATGAAGGAAATGAAAGCATCTATGGATGTGATTCGTAAGACAGCCGGTGAAATGATCGATCAGCTTACAGAAGAGCTTGAAATCATTCTCGAAGAAAAACAGAAAACAGAATTACATGAAAAATACGGGATTCTGGTAGATGCACTGGAAGCAGCTGGATACCGCTATGATTATCGGGAAAGCGAACCGGGACATATTGTACTGGCACCGGATGGGACGCATGAAATTGCCGGCTATCTACAGTTTGAATCATGGGGAGATATCCAAAACTGGCTGGAAGACACGATTACAGAAGGGACGGATATTTCGGAGAGAGTTGATCGGGCTATGTACCCATTTAAGTATGATTATACCCTAGAGGAAGAAATGTTCAGAGGTAATGGTGACCGCTATGCGATTTATCATGTGGATGAAGACACACCGGGAAAACAACATTTATTTATGAATATGGCAATGGTCAAAGAAGATGGCATTACAATCGATGCAGCAAATTATAAGTGTGTCTATTCCGGCAGATTACATGAAAATGAAAAGCTGGATGATTTGTACGCTATGTTCAACGATAATCCACCGGCAGATTATAAAGCACATTCTATGTCGGTCAGTGATGTTATCATTACAAACCGTGGTGGGGATATGCAGGCATATTACGTGGATCGATTTGGATTTGCAGAACTTCCAGACTTTGCAGCACAAAGAGAAAAAATACTCGATATTGTCCCGGAAATAGAAAATGCGGATTATGAAAATGATCTTACATGTATCAGCTTTTATGCGGCTGAATGTGCTGAATTTCCTGTAATGGGTGAAGTACATTATGACCTGACATTACCAGAAGCCTTGGAAGCTTATGAGAAAATCCCATCAGAACGTATGCATGGACTGAAATGTGTTGGCTTTGATCTGAAAGACGGAAGTGATTATGAAGGAATGCAGAGTCTGATGATTGAAGGAAAAATACAGAAAGAATTTTTGAATTCGATTCCTGGATTTAGAGAAAATTCTTATGTGCAAAATGCAATCAGTCGTGTGGAAAAATACTTGGAAGAAAGACATCCAAATGTGGAAAATCCTCTGGAATCCAATAAGAAAGTGGATAACGAAAAAAATATAAGCGAAGAAAAAAACGAGAAGGAGCTGAATATACAGATGAAACCAATACCGAAAAAGAAAAGGGGGGAAATGAGCCTATGAGAAATGTAAACCTGGAAGAAAACGAACTGACTATTACTGCTATCTTCCAGCAGCACACAAAGGAAGAAACAATCCAAACACTGAAAGAAGCTTTGGAAGTTTTGGAACAGGAAGAAAGTGATCCTGAGAATGATGAAATAATTGAGATCATCAATTCTACAGTTGGAAAATTACAGCAGATCGAAGACAAATACTACTATTCTCTGGATCTGAATTATTATCTGAATAACTTGGAGGATGATGCCTATGAAGCTTAATCAATTTGCAGTCTACCGAGTAGATCAGCAGACAGCAGGAAAAGCACTGTGGCATCTGCCATATCAAGAGGCAAGACAGCAGAATGTGTCGATTACTGTCGAAAATTACCGATTAATCTCGATTCATGAAATGCAGGAAAATGAAAAAGTCGCTGACATCTGGAAACGGACGAAAAATCAATGCGAAGTCAGTGACGTGCTCGTATTGAACAAGAATGGAGAAATCAGCTGCTACTATGTAGATGAGAACTATCCACAGTATCTGGCCGGATTTATTCGTATCAACACATCCGGTGCACTGATCACTATGGAAACTGAGAATTATCAGATTGATGGGAAAAAGGGGAACTGGATTGCAACAGACACCGTCATTATTGATGGAAAACAGTTTTATTTGATGGAACATCAGGTATACCGAGATCAGGCCCAGGGTGTTATCCTGGATGCTTATGGAAAAATGGTTGTCGAAGAATGTAAGAAATTCGATGAAAAGACAAAACAAAAGATTCATGATTACATCCAACAGCAGGTACCGCTAAATCCGGTCGAACAGCTAAAACAAGATGGTAAAATCCGTCTGGAACATTACCAGAAATTCTACCAGAACGGCACTTATGAACGAAGCAGAGAATCTGGTACAGAAGCTAACTATGATATGGTGGACGGTCTGGTGAATAATCAGAAGAAGAACCTGGAAAAAATTTCTGATGCACGCAACAACAAACAGACGTCCCGAAATCAACAAAATAATAAACCTAAGAAACGAAGGTCCGTAATCAAACGACTGCATCAGAAACAGATTGCCATTGCTCGCCGGTCCGGAAAGCCGATACCAAAGTACCTGGATCAGGAAATGGAAAGAAAGCGGGGATAGAATATGCGAAGGTTAAAGTGTGAAAAAGAAACGATTATTCTGACTAATGAAGATGATGGATTCTATGATGTGTATACCTTCAATCAGAGCTTGCAGAAACGGTTGAGGTCTTTTGCGGAGAAGTATCCGGATGATTGCTGGTTGAAAGGATCTTCGGAGGATGGTAGTGAAACGTATATGATTAAAAAAGGACGGTTATCATTGAATTTAAGACCACCCTATTCCAAGGATAGAATTCATAAAGCAACCGAACGAATTATTGAAGAACAGAAAGAGCAATCGAAGGATTCATAGAATGCGATTTAAGAGAAAAAAGCCTCATGACCATGAGAAAAAATGAAAGCAAAATACGTTAGCTGATAAAGTGTATAGGCTCAAAAGGGAAAGTGCCCTTTTGGGCCTTTTTAATTTAAAATAGTTCTAAAGAACAAGTTAACAATCTGTAGATTCTGTATGTTTTAAAGATCAATCGTTATACTAATTTTAGACCGAATTATCGTTCTAAAGGAGGTGTCACAATGGATTTAAAGGCGGTTGGTCAGAGAATAAAAGCTGCAAGGGAAGCTAAGAATCTTACACAAGAAGAATTGGCAGGACTGGTAAACTTGAGTCCAACTCATGTAAGTGTTATAGAGAGAGGACTGAAAGTAACAAAACTTGATACTTTTATTGCGATTGCAAATGCATTAGATGTTTCAGCAGATACACTATTGATTGATGTTGTGACACATTCGGTTAGCGGCGTTACGAATGAATTATCTGAAATGATAGAGAAACTACCTAAAGAAAAGCAACAGAGAATTATCAATGCAGTGAGAGCATTGGTGGAATAAATACGTGAATAAGAAGATGGAAGGGCTTATTGCTCTTCTTTTTTATTTGGTTTAACGTGAAAATATGATATAGTAGTTCTAAAGACTTATATATAATTCTGAGGAACTTGATAAAATGAAGAAAAATAATATAACACTTGTATTTGTTGCTATCGTTTTTTCGATTATTGTTGGAATGATAATTGGAAAAAGCTTATTAAAGTATAAAGAAGGTGAGCCAGATGTAGTTGGCAGTTTTTCTATGAATAGAGATGAAAATCTTACAGTAGTTGCTAACAGAAAAAATATTTCTGATAAAGAAGCATTTGCAAGACTGCTTTTAAAAATGTATAAAGAGAATTCATTTCATTCAATAAAATTTTCTACAGATCATGGATATGCAACCAGCCTTGATATGACCGTATATTCTTGGAAAGAAGATATCGAAAATGGCGAATCCATTATGCAAATAGAATTTAGACCAATTGAATATGGAAAAGATTATGATCTTGTTCATAATCCGGATAAATATGTGCTTTTTATCGATGGAACAGAAATAAAATGAAATATATAGATATGCAGATAAAGCGCAGAAAAAGAGGATTGCTCAACACAGGAGGATATTTTCAATTACCCTCAAAATGATAAAAGCGAGGCAGCGGAAAATCCGTTGCCTCATTTCAGTATTATGACAATTAATCTAGTTCCGCCCCTAACTCATACCTCCAATATTCTGCCGCTTCATACTCTCTAGGTTCTGAGAGTACTGGTACGGTAAAGAGTTCAACCGGAACACCGAGTGTTGATGCGAAGAGTTTCATAAGATCCTCTTTTGGTGTTCGGACATCGCCTTCATATTGAGCAATCCGGACATCAGCACAGCTGTCGGGAAATCCAACAGCTATGCCAAGTTCTTTCTGGGTGAGATGATTTTTCTGTCTTAAGTGTTTTAATTTTCTTCCAAATGTAATCATAGTATTATTCTCCTGTACTTCCAAAAGCCCCGGTTCCTCGTTCATTACCAAGGTCCAGGACAAAATCTGCGATCACGACCGGTGTAATCACCAGCTGACCGACGCGTGTGCCTTTATGAATGGTCTGAGAAGATGTGCTTACGTTGCTGATAATGGCATGGATCTCACCACGGTAACCGGAGTCGATCGGTGGAAGCTCGCATACCAGTCCTTTTGCTGCCATGCTGCTTCGTGGAAAGACATATCCGGCAAATCCATCGGGGATGATGAGACCAAATCCAAGTGGAATTCTTGCAACCTCACCTGGTTTTAATACGCAATCATAAGGCATGAATACATCAGCACCGGCATCATTTTCATGTGGCCGGAAGGGATGATGATCTGCTTTCAGACCAAAGTCAATCAGTTTAATCTTTATGGCTGCTCACCTCCCTTCTGATGAGCAATGGATAATCTGCTTTTAAGATATCTGACGGTATCCAAAGTTTTGAAATAGGATTCTGGCAGGACATCTGTTTTTCCATACAGCTTCCTCTCTGACAGAATGGACCGGTCAGATCCGGTGCAAAAAGAATCGGGCTTAATTTGTACAATCTCTGCCAGATCTGTAGCATCACAATCCTTGTTTCATCCGTATTTCTTCTGCAGGTTCTCTGACTGATCATATGCTTCCACTGGTAAGGCGTTGCACTGATGATCAGTACGTTTCGAAGTCCCTGCGGTGTGGCATATCCGGCTGAATCATGATCAATGCCTAAGGTACAGAGTTCTGTATAGTGCTCCAGATCTGACTGACAGCTTTTTTTGTAAATATCCTGGATTTCTTTATCTGCTTTCATGATTCCATATGGAATAGCAAATGCAGCATGGCCGGAATAATTGCTGTACTGCAGAGATGCACTCATGTACTTTACTTCGTTCTGATGTCTTGTGATCTGTGCCAGGAAGCGTCTGCTTGCACCAACAACAGCTACGGTAATGACCATGAATTTCTGCACGGTTGGATGCGGAAGCCCTGCAATGTTTTCTACAGTCTTCTGACTGTAGGATTGACGGTAAAGATCCATCAGATCTGCCATGTTCTGGATCGTATGACCGTGTTGTGTGAGTCTGGCAGCAAAGACCATATTCTGTTCTGCTTCCCGGATTCCATAGCAGTTTAAGATAGCTGTTTCAATGTGATCCATAGGCCTGTTCCTCCTTTACCAGAGCTTTTAAAAGGATCAGATAATTGATGCAGTCTGTGATTTTTTCATCCCACTGTTCCATGTCAAAATGTAACAGAGTGGAATAACACATATCGTAAAGGGATACGACATGTTTCGACATCATACCGGCCAGTGCTGCTTTGGGATCGCAGTTTTGTAAGGCGGCAGCAATCTTGAATGCACTGAGGCGGTCAATATTGTCACCGGTATATTCTTTCTTTTTATGTGCCAGAATATCGGCACACTTTCTCATCTGAAGTTCAAATACAATATTAAATTCTTCTTGTGTCATGTGATAGTTCCTCCTTTGTTTTGTGATGGTTATCGTTCGAGATCCTTGGTTTTTGATCTTACTGGTTCCGGAATCTGCATCTGAAGAATGGCATCAACATTCTGATCGGCAGTATCCAGATCTTTTAGTTTTTCTTTCAAGCTGCTTATTGCTTCTTCTTCGGAAGCTATCTGCTGTTGCAGTTTTTCTTTTTGTAAAGTCAAGGTTTTTAGGCTTGTCATCTTTCCATCCTGATAAAAGGATCTCAGCCAATCTCTGGCTTCTTCATATTTCTGAATTTCCTTCGCATGTTCTTTCCGGTACTTTCCTTTGTACTTTGCATTTGAAAATTGGGAATAAACCTCCTTAGTTGCATAGTACTGTCCGGTATAACGGATCTGATCGTTGAGGATCCTTAGATCAGACCGATGCTGAGCAAACTGTGTCTGCATTTCTTTTAGTTCCTGCTTTGATGCAAGCAGTGTATTTTTCAGATCTGACTGCGTATCAAATCCATGTTCCTGTACATAGATAATGGTATTTGCCATTTGCTGCAGGTTAGAAAGTTTTACCCGATGAGCATAAGCCGGGCTCTGCATTGCTTTCACATTTGTCTGGAGATTTACAACCAGGCGCAGGTGAGATCTGACGTAGAGAATGGTCAATGGATCCTTGCGTAAGAAGGTCTGTTCCAGGTGTTCTTTTCCATATCGTGTTCCCAGTGCACGTTCAGTAATCCGCTTCTGTCGATCAGGATGAAGATAGCTGTATCTGCCCCGATGATCAATCACAGAGATCTGAAATTGTTCCAGAAGTTTAGATTGGAATTCATCAAAACTATTGGAAGTGGCAGCGCATTCATCAATCGCATTTCGCAAATATTCTTTCTGTGTAAGGAACACGGTGGATGTTGGTTTGAGACCATCTTCGATGATTTTCTGATTGATCTCATTAAGTTTTTGTTGGTCGTGTTTCTGTGCCATATACTCTTTCTGAGTGATTTTTCTCTCAGCCGGAGCAAGAAGATCTATCTGGTGAAGTCCTTCCTGTTGGCACCGATCCATGACAGTTTTCTTAAAAGTGCTCATGAATTTACCAGTGGAACGATGCTTGTAACCGGCGGCTTCCTCATGTGGTTTATCCATATATGTCTGCCTCTCCACTGCAGTCTTTCGCACACTGTTGATAACGATGTGAGTATGGATATTTCCGGATTCATTGTGGCCATCGGTGTGAGTAACTACCAGTGCCTGATATCCGGGAAACATCTGCTTTGCAAGTTCCAAACTGATTGCCTGTGCTCTCTTTCCGGTAAGACCGTTTTCTGTAACATCGGCTGGATCGTAGCTGATAATGTAGTGATGACTTTTGATATCTTCACGTTTCTTATTCTTATGAAAATGAGCATTTGTCAGTTCGCATTCTTTGTCAAAAGACATCGGATCACAGTTCAGTCCATCCATATAAAATTCTTTTCGCAGGATGCTTCGACCGGATTCATCTACAATCTTTTTCCCGGTTTTTTCATCATGTTCAAACAGAAGGTAATTGATAGCAGCCGAGTAATTAGCATTTCTGCTTTTAATGTGTTTTACGATTGCCATTCATACCACCTGCCAGTTTCAGTACTTCTTTTCTCAATAGGAATAAGTCCGTGATGCACTGATGGATTTCATTTTCTATAGCACGTGACTGACTGCCACCACTGTTAAAATGCTTGGCGATCTGATTGAGATTCGATCCGATCTTTCCATATTCACTGACCAGTTTTCTGAGATCATTCATGTCTGCAACAACTTCAATCTGATGATTGATTTGTTTTTCAAGCAGAAGTTTTCTTAGATATTCGGAACGAGAAAGTCCTGTAACGTCAGCGGCTTCATTTAATACTGCCAGTTCAATATCCGTTAATTTCAACGTGATGATGTTACTCCTCTTGAGATTCTTTTCTTTCTTCTTTGGTGCCATAGTCCTCCTTCCTTTTTGATAAGACATCTTGGATGTGCGATTACACTTTTTAACCGGCTGTCCCTTCCGGTTATATAAAGTGCTGCGACTATCTTTGATAGAGAGCCAACAGATATCTTTGATGTCTGTACGAGGGTATGGGGAATCGGAATCCCCATCAAGAGACTTACCCGGAGGTATGCCGTAGCCATAAAATGGCGATACGGTAATACCTGGGTGGATCTTGCTCTGTATGTGTACCCCTCTATATAACGAAACGCTGAGAGCCTGTTTTACAGTGGGGGAAAAGAAAAAATATCAAAAAATTGATAATTAATGGTGAGCTTGTGATAGAATGGAAAAAAGAGAGAAGCATAAAGGACGTAGTTGTGGAGAATATTTGTTATGATTAGAAAGTTGCTGAACGGAGATATCGATAGAGTCGCTGACATATGGTTAAAGACAAATCTGAAAGCACATTATTTTATTTCCAATCAATACTGGAAAAGTAATTATGAATTAGTGAAAGAAATGATGTCACAATCCGAAGTCTATGTGTTTGAAGCGGATAAAATGATACAAGGATTTGTAGGACTAAATGATGAATATATCGAAGGTATTTTTGTCTCTGATGAAATGCAGTCATGTGGCATAGGTAAGCTTTTATTGGATTATATTAAGGATAAAAAAGTTAGATTACAATTAAATGTATACCAGAAGAATGCCAGAGCAATTTCTTTTTACCAAAGAGAAGGGTTCATTATTCAATGTGAAGGCTTGGATGAAGCTACTGGTGAAAAAGAGTACACTATGCTATGGAAACGAAAATAGAAATCGGGATTTGGCGATTGGATAAATTTAGTTTTCGTTGTAAAAACCTTTATTTTAGGGCGTTGCTACGGAAAGTAGCAGAAAAATAGTGAAATGACAGCTAATGTTTCTTGTTTGGCAAAGGTTAATTTACTAATCTATGAAGGAAGTAAAACAAACCAAAAACGGAGGTAGAAAAATGACTTTAGAAGAACAAATTAAACATTACAGAAAACAGGCTGGACTTTCACAGGAGAAGATGGCTGAGAAAATCGGTGTATCAAGACAAGCCATTACAAAGTGGGAAAATGGAACAGGAACACCGGATATTGCAAATCTGATGGCAATAGCAAATCTCTTCCAGATATCAGTAGATGAATTACTTTCGAATGAGAAATCAGAGAAAAAGCAGTCTGATTACATCTATGAAAGTCGTACTGAATACGATATTGATGGTAAGAAGAATTTTGATATCAAGCTTGGTGGAGCATATGCTGTAGATTTAAAGGCATATCATGGAGAAAAGATTGAAGTCGCAATGTTTTCAAATGTCTATAAGAATCTTCTGGCAGATTATAAAGTAAAGATTGATGATATAAAAAACCGAATCGATATTGATCTTAACAGATTTAATGAAGCCAGTGAAGCAGATGCAAAGGAGAGTTTGGTCATCACTATTTTTATTCCAATAAAATATATTGGAAAAATCGAATTATCAGTTAATGCAGGGACACTGAATATTACTGATATAGAAAATGAACATATTGAGGTAAATGGCAGAATTAGCGAAGTTACCCTTCAGGGAAATAAAAGTGAAATTGAGATAGATTCAAATCTTGATATGCAGATTAGTGTTTTATCACATGAGGGTGCGCTTGAGATTAATCAGTTGTCAGCAACATCAAGACTTACACTTCCTGCAGATTATAGATTTAGAAGCACAAAAAAGGGAATAGCAACTCATATTTATTATGAGAGACAGGGCAAAAAGGTTGATGACTTTTCAGATGCCGACGCAGACAATTACATTGAGTTCAATGGTATAAAGAGTGAGCTTGTGATTGTAGAGGCTGAGGTGTAGTCATGGAAAAGTATATATATCGACCGGTCAGATTCTATTTGATTACATTTGCCTGCACTTGGTTCTGGTGGCTATTTGCAATTTTACTTAATGAAGGGACGGGGCTTTATCTTGGAATGTTTCTTGGCTTGGTTTCACCTGCCGTGGTTGCCGTAGTAACTGTATTTACGTCTAAGAATAAAGCACTCATTAATGATTTTAAGAAGAAGCTGATTGGCGTTTATAGAATAAAACCTAAATATATATTAATTGCAGTGCTGATATTTGCTGTGATAGTGACGGCTTCAATCGGTACATCAGTATTATTTGGCGGCAGTATAAATCAGTTTTCATTTACAGAAGACTTTTCATTTTCTATAGGTGGTACGTCTGCATTTCTTACAATTTTGTTGGCATCCTGCATAGAGGAGTTAGGTTGGAGAGGTTATGGAGAGGATGCTGTTGGTGCATACAACAGCTGGTTTAAGGAGTCTATCATCTTTGGATGTATCTGGTCTTTGTGGCATGTGCCATTATTCTGGATACCTGGAACGTACCAGTATGGACTTAAAGAGATGGGAATCATGTATGTGATTAACTTTCTTCTTAGCGTGATACCACTTGATTTCCTTCAGACATGGGTATATGTAAAGAATAACAGAAGTATGCTTGCAACAATTATTTTTCATTTGTTTATAAATATTATGCAGGAAAAGATAAACATGACTCCTGAAACAAAATGTATACAAACTATTTTTGTTGTTATTGCGGCAATTATAATTGTTGTTATAAATAAAGAAATGTTCTTTGAAACAAAGCATGTGGGTAATTTACTTGAAGAGAAAATTATGAATTGAGAGATAAATTGAACTTTATCAATGTAAAGAAATCCACAATTTCAAGTTTGCCGAAATATATTTCTAACTTTCCCTATTTTACAGGCTTTCCAGCCTGTGCATTAGCGAAACGATATGTATTTTCCCTTATTTTTGCCCTTATGAGATAATCGTAAGGGAAATAAGGGAAAGTTTTATTTAGTCATTGCCTGCCACTTTATCAAGTAACCTTGCAGATTCCCGCTTGGCTTTTCTTGTAGAGTGTGCATAGACATTCATGGTGGTACTGACATCTGAGTGCCCTAACAGTTCCTGCACATCCTTTGGTGCTGCTCCATTTGCCAGAAGGTTGCTTGTGTAGGTGTGTCGCAACTGGTGAAAATGAAATCCTTCAAATCCATCCAGTTTCTGAGCAATCTTCCTGCAAACAATTCCTAACGTGCTTGGCAGTTCCAAACTTCCATCCGGTCTTAAGCAGACAAAGGATATTTCCTTATAATCTTCTGGAACATTCTCTGTTCCGTCCAGATGATAGAACTCATAGTAAACTCTGTTTTTGTCTTTTACTTCTCTGTAGTAGTTTTTGTGGTAAAGTTCTCCGTACTGCATTCGGTTTTTAAGTTGTTCCTTTCGGGCATTGCGAAGAATCTCTGCCAGTGTATCTCCAAAATCAACAATCCTTACCTTTTTTCGTTTGGTTGGTCCGATGATATTCTTGTGCCTTGAACCATCATATCGGATACTTCGTCTGATCGTAAGGCACTGTTCTTCAAGATTTACATCCTGCCATGCCAGACCACAGGCTTCACCGATACGAAGTCCTGCATAATAAGCTATCTGGATTGGAAGTATTGCCGGTGGATTGTAATTCTGTAGAAATTCAATCAGTCTTTCATAATCCTCTCGTGGAATTGGCTGTATATCGCCATCCATGTCATCATCAGAAAACAGGTCAACCTCATCCGTCTGGTATTTCAGCTTAATATACTGCATCGGATTGAAAGTGATATATTGCTTTGGTGATACTGCAAATCGGAATGACTGCTGTAATACTGCCGAGAAAGAACGAATGTAATCTTTGCTATAACCTTTTCTTTCTGAACCATCTGGATAAGTGCCACCAAAGGAAAGCAGATCGAAGAAGGCTTGTAAATGCTCAGATGTTACATTTTTCAACTTTCTCTCTGAAATTGGATGCTTCTTGATGTTGGTAATAGCACCAAGGTAATTCTGGACTGTCCCATTACTGAGAGTACCGGTCTTTAATTCTTCCTCTGCCCATATATCAAGTAATTCTCCAACTGTAATATTTTCCGACTTTGCAATGAATTTCTTGCTTTCGTAATCGTCCATTGCCTGACGGAGCAGTTTTTCCGTTTCACTTTTACTTTCTGTTCCAGCGTATTCTTTCTGAACCAGATTGCCGCTTGCATCTTCTACATAGAAGCGGTAGTACCATTTCTTTCCTTTTTTTCTTACAGATCCTTTTGCCATAATCGTGTGTCTCCTTTCGATATCAGACAATCGGAACTGATGAAATGCTTCTTGCGTGTAAGTATATCATAACTCCGGTTGTCGTTCTATACCGAATCGGAATCCTCATACAAAACTTCTGATAAAAGATTTTCAAGCCTTTGTTCTGCCATTTCCGGTTTCTTGGAATAAAGCCTTACGATATCTGCCATGTCGTTAAAGGCATTAACAGTGTGGGTGATCTCCCGGAGAAACATAATCTCGTTATATTCATCATTCGATTCAAACCCCATTACTTTTGCAATATCAGCTTCATTCGTGTTGCCCTTGTAATTCTTGCAGGCAAACTGGAATGATTCCAGAAACAGGTTATATTGCTTTAACATCAACAGCAGTAAATCTTTGGAAAAAGCATCTTCCTTTTTACTAAGGTCGAGAGGTAACTGTTTGAGAATATCGCCCATTGCATCACGAATCTGTAATTCTTTCTTATCCGTAATATCGGTTTCGTATTCATCGGTTTCCCCTCTGAGCCATTCAATAGATACATGAAGTGCTTCCGAAAGACCTTCCAGCACCATCTTTTTGGTATTGTCAATCGAACCATTCTCATAACGCAGGATTGTGGAAGCTGTAACTCCCATCTTCTCTGCAACATAAGGCTGTGTCAGATTTAATTCCAGACGACGCTGTTTTGCCCTGCTGCCTATCAGCTTGCGTAGTTCTTTATCTTTCATGCTGATTGCCTCCTTTTTCGGTATGTATGAATTATAGCATGTACCTCACATAATTGCAATATGCAATCTAATAATTGCTTTTAAAATTTCATAACGCTTGACAACGCAATATAAAACCGCTATACTAACAGCACAACAAAAATTGCATAATGCAATTTATAAGGAGGTGACAAGATGACGGAAAGAAAGATTGCATTATCCATCGAGGAAGCAGCCGACTATACAGGAATTGGCAGAAACACTTTGAGAAAGCTGGTTGAATGGAAGAAGCTTCCGGTATTAAAGGTCGGAAGAAAAGTCCTTATTAAAACTGACATTCTGGAAAAGTTCATGGAAGCCAACGAGGGGCGTGATCTGAGGGATAAAGGAAATGTAAAAGCTGTCACAAGAAATGTGGCAACTTAAAAAGGCGGCTTCCTAAGAAACCGCCAAAGGTTCTATCAGACCGAAGCCATGATATACCTACACGCAAGAGGATTATACCATGTGCTTCTCCTGATATGCAACCGGGAACTGTTGTTTATCGGAAAAAGAAAGGATGAAGACGATATGGCGAAATCAACAAAGACTTATGAAGAAAGAATACGTGCATTAGAGAAAAAGGAACAGGAAAGCATTGAAGCTACAAAAAAGCTCATTGCACAGCGGAAGGAACTGGAAAAGCGAAAGAAAGCAGAGGAAAGTAAAAAACGAACCCACAGGCTCTGTCAGATTGGTGGCGCAGTGGAATCGGTTCTTGGCTGTCCGATTGAGGAGGAAGATTTACCAAAGTTGATAGGCTTCTTAAAAAGGCAGGAAACAAACGGAAAGTTTTTCTCAAAGGCGATGCAGAAAGAGCCACTTACAGATATGGAGGAAGTGTAATGGCGGAGGGAGTGGTTTTTCCATTCCCTTCATTGCCTTTGAATGAAGGGCGCACTTATGGACAACCAGAGGTCGTCCTTATAAGTTTGCCACAAGTGGCAACCGGTCTGCGCTTACGCTTGCCGGGCTCGTTCCGTCGGCGGGGCTTTCAGCCAGACCTGCTCATGCCGCAGGGGGCACTCTTGCGCAGAGGGCGTTCCGACAGCTTCACTTCTGCCAAACCAGAAGAAGATGCTGTCGGAAATCAATGCCGGATACGGCAGAAAGGGGGAATCGTATCATGGCGATATTTCACTTTACAGTAAAGATTGTCGGGCGCAGTAAAGGAAAATCTGTCATATCCGCATCGGCATATCTTAATGGAGATGTGATGAAGAATGAGGAAACAGGCAGAATCAGTTACTATACTTCCAAAAAGGAAGTCGTCTACACCAGTCTGATGATGTGCGAAAATGCACCTCCTGAATGGCTGCATGTACCGGAAGAAAATATAAAAAGGTTTCAACAGTCTATCCGTTATAAAAGAGCGGATGATAAAGATGCCGCACTGGAAAAGTTTAAAATCACATTTCAGAAACAGCGTCTATGGAATGAGGTATTGAAGATAGAAAAAAATGCAGATGCACAGCTTGGACGCTCATTTGAATTTTCCCTGCCGAAAGAATGGAGCAGACAGGAACAGATTGATTATACAACCGAATATATTCAAAAGACTTTCGTGGATAAGGGAATGTGTGTCGACTGGAGCATACACGATAAGGGCGATGGAAACCCACATGTGCATTTACTTGTAACCATGCGACCATTCAATCCAGACCACTCATGGGGCAACAAAGAAGTCAAGGACTGGGATTTTGTCAGAGATACTGACGGAAATATCGTGGTTGATGAATCCCACCCGGACTGGTGGCAGGATAAGAAAAATCCTGACCGGCATGGAATCCGCATTCCGGTACTTGATGAAAACGGAGTACAGAAAGTCGGGGCAAGAAACCGAAAACAATGGAAACGGGTTCTGACCGATGCTACCGGCTGGAATAATCCAAAGAATTGTGAGTTATGGCGAAGCGAATGGGCTGGGATGTGTAACCGGCATTTATCCATAGACAATCAGATTGACCACCGCTCTTATGAAAGACAGGGCAAATTAAAAATCCCTACGATTCATGAGGGTGCGGATGCAAGAAAGATTGAGGAAAAATATCTCACCGGACAGATAAGGAAAGGTTCATGGAAGGTTGAGGAAAACCAGATGATTAAAAAACAAAATGCACTGCTGCAAAAGGTAATTGCAACCTTTGGTAAGGTATCCGGTGCATTGTCAATATGGAAGGAGTGGTTGAATGACATTAGAAGAAAGCAAAGAAGTAATTCCCATGATGGAAGCAATGATTACACAGATAGAGGAACAGCAGAATATCATGGCAGAGATGCTTCAGGAGATACAGGAAAAGGACGAGAAGCTGATGTGCTTTCAGGAGCAGGAAGAACGATTGCAGCAATTAGAGAAAGAATTGTCAGAGCTGCTACAAATCTTACCGGATACAGAAGAACTGTTGATGCTTCTGGAAGAAAAGACAGACCAGATACAGAAACTCACAGACGAAAATCAGCAATGGCAGGAATTGGCACAGAAATTAAACAGCGAGAACCGGCTATTGCAGAAACAGAACAGCGAATTGTTGAACTTGAACAGCAATTAGAGAAAGGAAGGTTGATTGATGAACGAATTAAGAAACTCAAAGAGCGACGATCAACTGGAAGAACTGCTAATGCTGACGGAGCAGATGCAGGAAGAACTCGACCAGAAAGACCGGACTATCAGGAAACTGAAAGTGCAGCTCGACGAATCGCTGACCTTGAACGAGAGGTTAAACAGCGAGAACAGAGCAGGGAACATTCAAGCCTTAAAGAACGACTTGAGGAAAACAAAAGAATTATTGCAGAGCGAGAAAGAGAAAACGCTCACCGCAAAGGACATGATAGAGGAATGTCGAGATAAGCTAAGACAGGCAGAACAGGAACGGGATTATGCACTCTCCCATCAGAAAAAAGTAGAGATACCGGTTGAAAAGCCGGTGCTCTATCAAAAGTGCGGGAATTGTAAACAGACAGCTTATCTGAAAGCTAAGGAAAGGTATGATACACAGAGAGAAAAACTGGCAGGCAGATATAAAGCAAAAACAGCTATATATGAAGCATTGATGTTTCTGCTGATATGGTATTCCGTATCAACTACTCTTTTTCAGATGATACGGTCAAAAATATTTATTTCTGATTGCGTGGTATTCTTTGATACAATCGCCACTTTTATACAGACCATTGCAGGGTGGATTATACTGACAGGAAAGAACATGGCACAGATTAGTAATGGAATATCCAATCCTGTCGTTGCCGGAATTGTATATTGGCTGATAAGAATACTGATCTGCGGTGGATGTTTGGTGGGTGCTGGAATACTTGTAGCATTTATAGAGATAAAGATTGCCGGGCTATATAAGAAATACTGCTGGGATATGATTACAATACTGGTAACACTTATAAGCATGGCAATAGCAATCTATTTTGGAGATTGGATAAAGACAGTATTGCCGATCAATCTGCTATTTTTCTTATTATTCGTGCAACTGGTATATGTTGGAATCAGGTGGTATGTAAAAGGCTGGCGGGAAACAAGGGGATATTATTAAAAATCCGATTGTAAACACACAATTTTATATATGTGCTTAATCACACCTCTTTGTATTTTAATAAAATCCTACAAAAGCTTTGAAAACAAAGGATTCATTGTAATGTGTTCGCTTTATCCCTTTATATGATTTCACACTATGTTCCCCTTGCCCTGACTGTTCATAATGGTAAAAGCAAGGGCTGGAAAAACGCATAACGCAATACAACAAAGTGTAGCAATTGGGATATTATGAACGAAGAAATCATCTTTTCATAAGCAGTCAATAAGGCTGAAGGAATTAATCTCTGCCGCCTTATTGACTTTCAGGTGGGCTTCAATTATAATTAAATCAGCTGATTTAAAACAAGCGATTTAGTAAAAGGAGAGATAAAGTATGCCACCAAAAGCCAAATTTACAAAAGCAGAAATTATTGAAGCCGCATTAAATATTGTCAGGGCAGACGGATATGAGGCTTTGACTTCAAGAGCGTTAGGAACATATCTCGGTAGTTCGGCAAGACCCATTTTTACTGTATTTAAAAATATGGAGGAGGTTCAGCAGGATATGATTAAATCTGCTAAAGCTCTGTATAAAGAATATGTCAATAAAGGACTAACAACAGAGCCCCCGTTTAAAGGGGTGGGTACACAATATATTCTCTTCGCTGTTAATGAGCCTAAGCTTTTTCAACTCCTCTTTATGACGGAGCAAAAACAAATTCCTGACTTATCTGGTGTACTTCCGCTGATAGATGAAAGTTATGAGCAAATTCTATTGTCAATTCAAGATGATTACAAAATTTGCAAGGCAGCTGGGAAAAAACTGTATCATCATCTTTGGATATATACACACGGAATTGCAACGCTTTGTGCCACAAAAATGTGCCGATTTACAGACGAAGAAATCAGTACAATGATTACTGAGGTATGTATGAGTATTTTGAAAAAGCTGAAGGAAGGAGAAAATAATGATTAAAGCGAGAAATATAATAAAATCCTACCAAAACGGAGAAAGCCGATTCCAAGTATTAAAGGACATCAGTCTTGATATTGAGGATAATGATTTTGTGGTTATTCTCGGCGCATCTGGTTCTGGCAAGTCAACCTTTTTGAATGTAATTTCAGGTCTTGAACGCCCTGACAGCGGTAAAGTGTTTTATGACGGAAAGGATATTACAGCACTTTCTGATAATGAATTAACTTCATTTCGTAAGGAAAATGTCGGATTTATTTTTCAGCAGTATTATTTGCTACCCAATATGAGCGTTGATAAAAATGTAAAAATGGGTGCTGATTTAGCAAATAATAAAGATTATAAAAACGTCATTAGAGCGGTTGGACTCGGAGAAAAACTACATAAATATCCCAGCGAACTTTCGGGTGGCGAACAGCAAAGAGTATCTATTGCAAGAGCTTTGGCAAAAAGACCGAGAGTATTATTTCTTGACGAACCGACAGGAGCATTAGACGAACAAACAGGACGACAGGTTCTTGATTATATATGTAAACTTCAAAAGGAATATGGTTTTACGATTGTAATGGTAACGCACAATTTGAATATTGCGGAAATGGCAAACACAGTTATAAAAATGAATAGCGGAAAAATATCTGAAATTTACACAAATGAAGCACAAAAGACTGCTTATGAGATAGGGTGGTGATGGTATGCTCGTTGGAATAAAAAATGTTTCAAAACTCATCGGTATTTCCATTATAGCCTGTTGTGCTGTTCTTGTTTGTACAATGTTTCTGAACTTTTATTTTGATATTCGATTAATTGAGAGTGAAATTACATCTGAATTATCAATGTTTTTTTATAATGCTCAGGTTTCTACCGCAAAAGTCGTTTGCCTTGTAAGTGGCGGATGCTTGCTTTTAACTGCGATTGTTATGTTGTTGTTTTATATTAAGCATTATATTGACACGCATAAGAAGGAACTTGGGATATTAAAGGCGTTGGGATATTCAAATATCAAAATTGCAAAAAGCTTTTGGGTATTCGGAATTAGTATATTTATTGGAACTGTAACCGGATATGCAGGAGCATTTCTTATAATGCCGTGGTTTTACGCTCTACAAAATGAAGATAAAATGCTTCCTGAGATAACTATCAATTTTCATCCAAGCATTTTATTTTATTTTGTGGTATTGCCAACTGTGTGTTTTTCGGCACTTTCAGTTTATTATGCCTGGTACAAATTCAAAAAACCTGTGTTGCTGCTTTTGAAAGATAATATGCAAACTGCTTCTAAAACACCAAATCATAGAATCGAAAAAAGCAGTGAATTGTCGTTTGTAGAGTATTTGAAAAGGAATACCTTGAAATCTAAAAAGGCACTTGTATTCTTCATTATTTTTGCTTCGTTTTGCTTTTCAGCTATGACACAAATGTCGTTTAGTATGAAAGATTTATCAAGTGAAATGATGGGTGTGATGATGTTGGTCATCGGACTTGTATTAGCGTTTACAACTCTGTTTCTTGCTATAACTACAGTAATAAACGGAAATACAAAAACTATTGCTATGATGAGAGTATTCGGCTATTCACAGAAAGAATGTTGCAGGGCAATTTTAGGAGGATACAGACCGCTGTCCTATATTGGTTTTATAATCGGAACAGTATATCAGTATGGATTGCTTCGGCTTATGGTGGATATTGTATTTAAGGATGTCGAGGGTGTACCTACGTATAAATTTGACTTTCCTACTATGCTTATTTCTCTTGCTTGTTTTATCACGATTTATGAAATTATGATGTATATATATTCTGAAAAAATTAAGAAGATTTCTATCAAGGAAATTATGATTGAGTAACAGGGGAAAATACATACAAACAATATGGATACAGTGCCCTGTCTGGTGAAAAAAACTGAACAATGATACTGGAAAATACCAAATTTAAAAGTTTCATCTGCATTGTCAGAAGTGAAAAAATATAGAATAATAGGGACAAATAAATCTAAAAGGGTTATTTGTCCCTTATTTATCTTTGAATTAAATTTCTAAGGAATCTTCCGCATCTACCCACATTTGCATCGTTCCATCAAGATACAATCTTGCATATTCAAGTGGTTCATCAATAGCAAGTGCATTTAATGCACAATCTGATCCAGGTGTTGTTTTTAAATTCTTTTCTGCTTCCCAGCAGTCAATGCGGAGCATATAGCCAGCACTGGTATATACATCAATGCTGTTTCTGTGTGGATTGTATTCTGCAAATATCGTTCTCATCGTATCAAATCTCCTTATCGTTCAATCAATCATTTGTTAAAAAAATAGAAGCATTTCAATCAGTTCACCATGTCGTTTTAATTTTGTGTTATACTGTTTTATAGGATTTTCTTGCCCTTGTATTTGCCCTTATCAGAGTTCGTAAACACTGGTGGGACAATATAATACAAGGGAAACAATAAGGGAAAGCTCACCTGCGATAAACTTAGTGTTTTCAAGGGCTTGAGAGATATTTGATAATAAAATATAACAATTATTAAATTCCTTGGAATACATGAAATCTCAATTCCAGTTTGTTGAACTGAATCCGAAAAGCATTAGGGCGCAGAGGAGATAGAATCCTTTGCGTAAAAGACTAACGAACATATTTAATGAAACATCGAAACCATCTTCTTTTTGTTGTTTACCTATAATAACGATTGGAGTAGTCGATTATAGACACTGCAATCAAAAAAATCTGAAAATATATTTATCAACATTACATAAAAGTGTGTAGATGCACATAAAATGGGAATACATATTGAAATTCAGGTCGTTCTGTGATAGAATCTCATTACTAAAAAGTGTGCAGATGCACGGAAATGGGGAGTGTAACGATGGAGATTAAAAGAGACGCTTACCTACAGCAGCTGATCGAGCGAAAAGATAATGGAATGATAAAGGTGATTACCGGCATTCGTAGATGTGGCAAATCCTTTTTGCTGTTTACCATCTTTAAGAGATACTTACTGGAGAACGGCGTTGATGTTGATCATATTATTGAAATTGCATTGGATGGTATTGAGAACGAGGAATTAAGAGATCCCAAGGTATGCTTCAAGTACATCAAGGATGCCATGAAAGACGACGGGAAGTATTATCTCCTTTTGGATGAAGTGCAGTTCATGCCACGATTTGAGGAAGTGCTGAACAGCCTGCTCCGCATGAGCAATATTGATGTGTATGTCACCGGAAGTAATTCCAAGTTCCTGTCCAGCGACATTGTGACCGAATTCCGTGGCAGAGGTGATGAGATTAGAATCTACCCTCTCTCCTTTGCAGAGTTTTATTCTGTCTATGACGGTGATTATGATGATGCCTGGGATGACTACATGATCTACGGAGGATTGCCGCAGATCGTAAGTTTCCAGAGCGAACGACAGAAAGCGGACTATCTGAAGAACATCTTTGCAAATGTCTATCTGAAGGATGTTATTGAAAGAAATAAGATTCAGAACGTGGATGAGATTGGGATTCTGGTTGATGTGCTTGCATCTGCAATCGGCGCACCGACCAACCCTTCAAAGATTGCCAATACCTTTGCCAGTGAGCGCCAGATGACTTATGCTAATAAAACCATCTCCAAGCATATCGACCATTTAACAGATGCCTTTTTGATTTCCAAGGCAAGCCGATACGATATTAAGGGCAGAAAGTATATCGGTGCAAATCTGAAATACTACTTTACTGATCTGGGACTGAGAAATGCACGTCTGAATTTCAGACAGCAGGAGCCTACTCATATCATGGAGAACATTGTTTATAACGAGCTGCTGATCCGTGGCTACAATGTTGATGTGGGTGTCGTGGATATCTTCGATAAGGATAAAGAGGGCAAACGTGTTCGCAAGCAGTTGGAGGTTGACTTTGTGGTGAATCAAGGAAACCAGAGATACTATATCCAGGTTGCATATGACATGACTTCGGAAGAAAAACAGACGCAGGAGTTCAATTCTCTGCGTAATATCCCGGACTCTTTCAAGAAGATCGTCATTGTAAATGGCAGCAAAAAGCCTTGGAGAAATGATGAAGGTTTTGTCATCATGGGAATGAAGTATTTCTTGCTGAATGCGAATAGTCTGGAATTTTAAGTCGATTTGAGTTGTTGCTGTGGTGTTGTTCTATTTCAAAAAAGAGTGAAATGATATAAATAAGGCCACGGCTGATTTCATGTTGGAACAGCCGTGGCTCAGTTTATTTTTTTATCCGTACAAACGAGACTGTTCCGCAGATTATGGTTGATTGGTGTGTGCGGTAATATACTATATTCAGAAAAACTATTCAGGAGAGTGTTAGTGTGAGAAAATCAGATTGGGCAAAATGGTTGATCGTGATTCCGGCAATGCTAGGCATTGTGTTGGTAACCTATGTGGATCGTATAACAGATATCTGGGGATTTGGTGCATTTATCTGCCAGCTGATTGCGATTTTAGAATTGGCTTATGGTATGCGAATCGCGATGCTGGCACAGAGTAGAAAGAAGTCCTACCGGTTAACACCGGAAGAACGACATGAGTATGCACAGTATTTATATGAGAAACAATATCAACGTTACCCTGCTGTGGCGAATCAGATGCTTTTGGTTATGGCAAGGATGAGTATACTTCTTGACAATTATGAACGGGCTACACAGGAGCTGGAAGATATTTGTATAGATAAATTTAATCCGGCACAGTTGAAGGTGTATTATTACCTGAAAGTGGTTACAGCAGTAGTGGCAGGAGATACAGAAGGGCTTCAAGAGAGCCAGATGCGTTATGCAGGGATTCCGGATACTAAATGTGTATATCCGCCAGAAACTGAGCTTGCTGAGTGGATAGAGCAGAGAGATACAGTGCAGATGGCAGAAGCACTGAAAAAGGCAGTGTCGGATAAGAAAGAGCATCCGGTACGGATCAGTATCATTACTTTGATTCTTGCATATAGTACCTTCTTTTACGGATTGTGGTATGGTATAAACCGTGATATGGGATATGAAGTGAGATATCGTTTCGCAGAAATATCGATTGCTGTTATTACAATCAGTCTGGCGATTCTTTTAATCTGGGGAATCGTAAGCTTGTACAGACACAATTGCCAGGCATTATCCATACAGCCTGGTAAAAACAGAGTGGCATTAATGATCATTTTTGGAGCTGCTGCGATATTTACACTTTTGATTATTGGAATGAGTGGTCTGAGTGTAGTGTTCGGAATGGATGGAGAGGAGACGGTGACTGGTCATGACAGCAAATATACGTATATAACCGTGCAGGAGGATTATGGAGGCGAGCGGAGATATCGAACCAATAATCCATTTGTTATGCAGAGTATGGATGGTCTGTGGTGGTCTTCGGATTCTTCGGATATAATGGATGCTGAAGAAGATAACGAAGAATCATCGGATGCGGATACAGAGGATTTCCCAGTGACAGAAGATACTCAGAACGGAGATGTGGTAGAAGATTATGAGGCAGAAGGACAGCATGATGGTCTGACGATTCAGAATGCGATGCTGGCGGTCTATAATTATCTTCAGGAGAATAATGCACTTCAAAATATGGCCTTCAGTTACACTGCGAATGCAAAAGGAGAAGTCTATGGTATTGTCAGTGAAACGCAGGAAATAAAAGATGGTAATACGGTAAATGTAAGATATTGTCTGTATGACAACGGAGCGAAGACGGATGCGGATGGTAATTCTTGCGGAGAACTGGTGTTAGAAAAAGTATATCCAGACGGTAATTACGAGACCGAATTGGTAGATTTTTATCTGGTAAATACGGATACGATGCAGGTGACAGATGAACAGAAGAATACGTGGTAAAATAAATTCTGGGGAAGTAGGTGCATTATATGACAATGGGAGAAAAAATAAAACAACTGCGAAGTGCAAATGGGTTTACACAAGAAATGCTTGCAGAAAAAATGAATGTGTCCGTTCGGCAACTGTAAGAGTAATTAACTGATGTTAGGAGCCTCAGTCTTTCGGAGGTTGGGGCTTCGATTTGTATCTATGATGATTGCCGGGTAACTTTATTGAATAAATACACATTGACAAGCATCTATGCGTAGGGTAATTTGATATATAGATGATTGCCTATGTGAGGTAGCGAAAATGGAAGCAAAGGATATGATACTAATATGTAAAGCATTATCGGATACAAATAGACTGGAGATTGTTCGGATGCTGTCAGACGGAGAAAAATGCGGATGTAAGATTCTGGATAAATTCAATATCACGCAGCCTACTTTATCACATCACATGAAAATATTGGTTGACTGTGGGATTGTAAATGACTGTAAGGAAGGCAAGTGGCATTATTATTCTCTGAACAAAAAAGTAATAAGAGAGGCAAGTTCATTTGTTGAAGCTTTGGGAAGGTAGGAAATGGAAATGAAAGAAGAATGTATTATATGTAAAGCACCAATTATATATCTTGAAAAAGATGAAATGATGGAGTGCGTGTTATGCCATAAAAAGGAATTAAGCAAAACTAGATGTGAGCAGGGTCATTATGTATGTAATGAATGCCATACAAAAGGAATGGATGTAATTATAGACATATGTCTTAGTGAAACATCTAAGAATCCGATAGAAATTATAAGAAGAATGATGGCACAGCCATTCTGTCATATGCATGGACCAGAGCATCATGTTATGGTTGGTTCAGCGCTTCTTACCGCATATAAAAATGCAGGTGGTGAGATTGATTTGCCGGAAGCTCTGCTTGAAATGATGAATAGAGGAAAAGCTGTTCCAGGCGGTGTATGTGGATTCTGGGGTGCTTGTGGCGCCGGAATTAGTACAGGAATGTTTATATCAATAATCTCAGGAGCGACTCCACTTAAAAATGAACCTTGGGGTCTGGCTAATAAAATGACTTCTAAGGCACTTGACGCAATCGGGAGCATTGGTGGACCAAGATGTTGTAAAAGAGATTCCTATATAGCCATAATCTCAGCAATTGACTATGTGGCAGAGAATTTCAATATACAAATGGAAAAGCCTGTTATAAAGTGTATTCATTCTGATAAGAACAACCAATGTATTAAGGAGAGATGTCCGTTTCATGAATAAGAAAAAAGTCGCATTTATCTGTGTTCATAATTCATGCCGTAGTCAGATTGCAGAGGTATGCAGGTAGATAAAATAATTATCTACCTCCTACCCGATTTTAGAAATTAAGAGAGTTCTGCCACATTCTTGTAGCCCAGATTGAATTAATCATCAATGCCGTATTTATTTTCCAGTGCTTCTTCTGCTAATTCCAGTTCATCTTCCAGTTTTTCAATCGCGCGTTCTCTCGCTTTGTATGTCTCGAAGCTAATCTCTTTCATCTGGTAAGCATACTCAAATTCATCATCAAGTTTATCCAGTTCGTCATCAACTGCGTCTACCTGTTTTTTCAAAGCGTAGAATTGTTCGTGATTCTCAGATGCATTTGTAGATCTTTTTGCATTGTTTACACTTTTTGTTATATTACGGATATCGTTTTCATAAGAAGAGAAATCATAATCCTTTTCGTTCACATTCTCTACTGCGTTTTCTGTGTTACTGATGTTATCATCATTGTCATCTGTATTTGATGTTACAACTTCCTGTGTCTTAATTTCTATATCTTCTGCAGCTTCATTATTGGATGAGGTGCATCCTGTAAAAGCAAATATTAATGTGAGGGATAATAAAACTACTAATATTTTTTTCATAACGTGTTCTCCTTCCATCTCTTGGATGTTTTGTTTTTGCTGTTATATGTATCATATAGGGGGAAGATTAAAAAAAGATTAAAACAAATAGTAATTTCAAAAAATGAAAAAAAGGACTCTAGCACACGAAAATGATCGGTATTATAATAATTACATTATGAGATTACTGATTGTAGAAGACGAGAATGATTTAAGAAACATTGTCAAAAAAAGGCTTGTCAAGGAACATTACAGTGTAGATGCCTGTGGGGATGGTCTGGAAGCGATGGATTATATCGATATGACTTCCTACGATGGTATTATTCTTGATATCATGTTGCCTGGAAAGGATGGATATGAAATCTTAAGAGAATTAAGGCGACGAGAAGATGATACACCGGTTCTGTTACTGACAGCAAAAGACAGCATTGAAGACCGCGTCAAAGGACTGGATCTTGGTGCCGATGATTACCTGATCAAACCATTTGCATTTGAAGAACTGCTTGCAAGAATCCGTGTCATGATGCGTAGAAAGCCACAATTTACATCCAATCAACTAAAAATAGCAGATCTTATTCTGGATCGTGACACAAGAAAGGTTACAAGAGCCGGAAATGAAATTGATCTTTCTGCAAAAGAATTTATGGTTCTGGAATGTCTTATGCGCAACAAAAATATCGTAATGACAAGACAGCAGATTGAACAGAATGCGTGGGACTTTGATTTTGAAGGTGGTTCCAATGTGATCGACGTATACATTCGTTATTTGCGAAAAAAAATCGATGCACAATATGAACAAAAACTCATCCACACTGTTCGCGGTGTCGGATATGTAATGAGGGAAAACGAATGAAACAGCTGACGATCAAGAAAAAAATTACGCTATGGTACACCGGAATCATTGCCGTAGTTCTTGGGACTATTTTAGTTCTCGTCCTTCTTTTTGTGGATAAGGTTGGAATTTCTGCGACAGAAGAAGAAATCAGTGCCGCAGTGACTGGTTTCTCTTCAAATATTAATTTTCAGGATGATTCCTTTTATCTTGACGGCGATACCGAATTTTACGATGACGGTATTATGTTTTGTATTTATGACAAAAACGGACGCTTACTTTATGGAACGATTCCAACCCAATTTCCAGAAGAAACTATCCTCAAGTCGAATACACCGCGAATGATAACCGGATCAAATCGAAAATGGATGATATATGACAGCGTTTACACTTACGGTGATGATGAGGAAATGTGGGTACGAGGAATTACCTCCGTACATTCTATAGAACTTTTCATGCAGACATCCGAGAAAATGCTGTTGATTGTATTCCCATTGCTCATTATTCTGATTGGAGCCATCGGATATTTTATGATCAAACGGGCATTGAGACAGGTGGATCTTATCTGCGATGAAGTTGAAAACATCAGCAATGGAAAAGATCTTTCCAAACGATTGTCTCTGCCAAAAGCAAAAGATGAATTATACGAATTGTCGGAGAAATTTAACGGAATGTTCGAGCGATTGGAACTTTCATTTGAGAAGGAGCGTCAATTTACATCAGACGTATCCCATGAACTGCGGACTCCCGTTGCTGTTATCATTTCCCAGTGTGAGTACTTATTGGAAAATGAAAAAATATCTGCGGAAGATAAGGAAGAGATTGCAGTCATCTTAAAGCAGGCAAAACGAATGTCAAAGCTGACAAACGAAATGTTAATGATTGCCAGAAACGAACAGGATGAGCAGCATCTGATGGAAAAACTGGATTTTGGATTATTAAGCGAACTTGTAATAGAAGAACTGCAGACAAAAGCACAGGAAAAAAATATTGAGATTACCCTGCAAAAGCAGGACGACTTATTTATGAACGGCGACCAGACATTGATTTTGCGTATGATGATAAATTTAATAACCAACGCCATCAATTACGGAAAAATAAATGGACATATCCATGTTATCCTGAAGGTCGAAAATGACCAGATTGTCGGTGAAGTGAAAGATGATGGTATTGGAATAAGTGAGGAACACCTGGACAGAATCTGGGAGCGTTTCTATCGCATAGACAAAAGCCGTTCCAGAGAAAATGGCGGTACCGGACTCGGCCTTTCTATGGTGCGCTGGATTGTAAATCTCCACAATGGAACCATTCACGTCGAAAGTATCGAAGGTATCGGAACGAGTTTTATTTTCCGATTTCCGAAAATATAAGGGGCTATCGATGTATATCCAATTTCTTTTTACCAAAGAGAAGGGTTCATTATTCAATGTGAAGGTTTGGATGAAGCTACTGGTGAAAAAGAAAGGCCCGTATCCGTTCTGGATATGAGCCTTGCAAGAATTGGAGAATTGTAATCCTTGCTTTATGGAATGGAATTTTCTGATGTGTCAGTTTCTCGATTATAATTGCGACACTGTCATATGGAGCGATTCCCATATCTGCGACCATATATAATGCCACTCCCATAGATGCCATCAGCTGAGCAAGCAGCAGTGCAAGGATACGCAGTGGCAGATTCATCTGAATCTGCACTACATCATTCGCTACATAACAAATAAAGTCTGCAATGTATCCGACAAATACCATATTGATAATGGTCCCAGCACCAATGCAGGATCTTGCCTGAAAAAATACAACTACAAGGATGATCGCATTGACAAGCAACTGCCACGTTCCAAAGCTCCATCCGATAAATCCGCTGATTCCAAGATTCATTGCACTGAATGGATCCACGCCAAATTGTGAAAGTCGTAAGAAAGATACACATAATCCAATAAACAATATTCCCAGTACCATTCCGCCGGTTCTTTTTGTCTTCGTCATGATCTATCTTCCCTCCTGAACTTTTTTGCCTTTCAGCATATATATTCTAGATTCAAAATCGGTACAAGGAGTCACATTCCCTGGCACTTCACCAGCTGTCACATCGGATGTGATCAATCCATAATTCATCAATTCATCTCCGTAATGTTCTGTATGATTCCATACATTTTCATAAATCATATCCGGGTTCAATCCCTGTAATCTGACACGGCTATACGGCTGATTCACTCCATTTAAAACACGATAGTAGCCTACGATCGCAAGCGTGCGGTCTTCATTTGTCACCATGTCTGCGCTTCCTCCTCGGACTCTGTGTAAGTTGCCGGCAATCCGGAGAGTTTCGGTTTTCCGGCAATAATCTCATAACTGTCATATTGGAACTCACTGATTCTGCTGCCATTTTCCTGCAACAATTCAATTGCCGGATGTCTGTAGTCTGTCGTACCGTAAACAGGATATTCCTGTCGGATATGTTCCAATGAAAAAGTACGATCCCATTCATATATATATGATGTCATTGGGCGTTCACATTTTTCAACCAGATAAGAAAAATCTGCTTTATCATGAAGTCGTTTTCCAAAATATAATTGTCCCAGATGTCCATTTTCTAATACACATAAGATATAACTGATTTTTTCATTGTATAAATGGAAAGTTTTCGTTTCCTCGTGAAAAATAATCTGTCTCATATAATACCCCTTTTACAATTTAATTGTTGGCTCTTAAGCTGTCTGCTTTTTCGCATGCATTTCATTTACTTTTCTTGTGATTTCTTCCATCTTCTCACCTTTTAAAATGTAGTATTTTTTGTAAATACCAAAGCTAGCAAATGCAAGAATGATTGGAATTACAATCATTAACACGCGAATACCCATTACGGTTGCTGCGCTCTGCGTTACCGCTTTTGCGTTGTATCCTACAATCTGAAGACCAAAGCATTAAAAATGCTCCTACTAAATTGCAAATCGCGTCTTTACCGATTGCCCCAATTCCAAAACATAATTTTTCTCTTGTAGACGCATATTTATATTGCGGATTTTTCTGAGTTTCTTTTTGATTTCCCATGATTCTCCTCCTCTAATACTCCTTTGTTTATTTTTTATTTGAGTGAAGAAACCTGTGCACGTGTTCCTTATGTTTGTTGATACAAGTATAGCGTACAAAAAAAACATCCGTTATACCTTTTTGTTAAGGGTTATATCCCAAATGTTAGGTATTGGATGTTTTTTAAAACATTTTGTCTATTCTTTTTCAATGTCTCCCACATAAATTGTTTTATGCTTCTTATATTCTTTCAGTTCATTTTGTACACAGATCAATCGTTTTCGGGCATCCTTTCTGTTGTCGTTACGATATTGGGTCGGCGTTATTCCCATTTTCTGCTTAAATACTTTACCGAAAGCAAGGGAATTACGATAGCCACAGGAAACTGCAATCTCCTCCACAGACAGATCTGTAAGTGCGAGCTGCTCCTTTCCTCTGGAAATTCGAAATTCCGTCAAAAAATCTTTTGGAGAGATTCCGAGACTGTTCATAAATATTGTATATAAATAGCTTCGATTTAGTGCCAAATAATTTGCTATATCTTCCACTGTGATTTTCTGTGAATAGTAATTCTTTATATAGGAAATTGCCTCCTGCATATGTATGCTTTCTTTTGTATCATTCGAATATTGCTGAATTTCAATCCCGCGAGCCAGTACTGAGAAAAACTGATAGAGCTTCCCCTGGAGATAGTAAAGATTTTCTGCAGTTGAACATGTATGATGAAGCATTTCAAATACAATTTCTTTCAGTTCTTCTCCATATTCACACTCGCATGTAAGCTGACGACTGTTCAGTCCAAGATCTCTGACAAATCTCTGTGCTTCCGTACCACCAAATCCTACCCAAAGGTAAGACCATGGGTCCGTTTTATCTGCCTGATAAAAGGTAAGGCTTTCCGGCTCGATCAGAAAGGCTTGCCCTTCTTTCAGCTGATACTTCGTTTCGCCGACCTGATAGATACCTTTGCCCTTCATTACATAATGCAAAATATAATTGGGTCTTGCGGCTGGCCCGTAGCTATGTAATGGCTTGCATTCTGCAAATCCGCAGAAACACAAATGAAAATCTTTAAACTTTGGTTTCAACAGTTGTAATACGTAAGAATCTTCCATAATCTGTATCCTCTCTTAATCCCTAAGATCACAAGCACTTTCCAGTCATGCTTACTTTTGCTGTTGCTCACTCAGCAATAGTTAGTTTAACCGTTTTCCTTATTCTATCACAGTATCGTGTTATTCTTCCATCAGTTTTCAAACCAAGTATTAAAATGTAAAAAAGATTATTCCTTTATAAGTTTCCCCGTAAGAATATTCTATTCATTATGTTTATTGATCGTCCGATGGCAGAAAGTATCGCATCTCCAAGAAGAGTTTCGACGACTGGCTCGATAACTTGGAACAGTAAAAAACAGAGTGTTGATCAGGTTGATTTTGCCACGGATATCTATAGATTAATGAAGAAAATCATGATAAGATAGAAGCATATGAAACGGATAGAACAGATTAGAGGGAGACTACAGCATTTCTGTAGGAAGAAAGTATAGACTGGTATAGAAACAGCAGCATCGCTGATCGTGATGGAAGCAAGCCGGTTGTTGAGTGAATAATAAGAAGAATGGAATAGAGAGAAAAACAGAAAGGAACTGAATTCATATGTTTACGCATGAGATGATAAAATCTTTTAATCAGTTGGAGATGGATGTGTATAATTACATCATCAGCAATGAAGAGAAAGTAGTATATATGAAAGTACGTGAACTGGCAGAGGAGGTTCATGTTTCAACAACGACGATCCTTCGCTTTTGTAAAAAGGTAGGATGCGAGGGATATTCTGAATTCCGTTTGAAATTAAAACAAGAAGTCAGCAGCAAGGAACAGAAGAAAATCAATATGGATCTTACTGCAGTTAAAGATTTCTTTGAACGGGTACAGACACAGGCATTTGCTGAGAATATCCAGGAAGCTGTGAAGTTACTTACAAAGGCATCGTCAATTATATTTGTGGGTGTGGGGAATTCTTCTGTTATAGGAAAGTATGGAGCAAGATACTTTAATAATGTGGGATGGTTTTCTTTTGCAATAGATGATCCATTTACTCCGGTATTTCGCGGAAAAGGCGAGAGGACAGCTACAATCGCATTGTCTGTATCAGGAGAGACAGAGCAGACATTGATGTTGGCAGAAAAGTTGAAAAGAAGAGGGAGCAGCCTGATATCTATTACAAATAAGGCAAACTGTTCTTTGGCGAAGATGAGTGACTGCAATATAAATTATTATGTTTCAGAGTATAAATATAAAGAAGACGAAAATTATGATCTGACATCCCAGATGGCAGTCGTTTTTATTTTGGAATTAATCGGAAGAGAATTGAAGGGCGTCCATAACGATACAGATGATCTGTTTCAAAATGATATGGAAGACTTATTTCATTAAGGTTGTAGAATGTAATGGTACGAATAGTAACCAGATAAGTAACAAAAAAAACAGAATACACGAAAAAGTATCATAATATACAAAAAAGGAAAAGGAAAACAGTGCATTTTACACAACAAAGTAGAATGCCCTGTTTTTTTTATGTAACAAATTCCGTCTATATGGAACAGAAACCAGAAACAGGAAAAAGTACTGACAAAACGAAAAATGCTTGTTATACTAGCACCATCAAAGCAAATGAGAAAGAAATAAGGGAGGAAACAATCATGGTAATTCGATTATTTTGTGCAGCAGGAATGTCAACCAGTCTTCTCGTAAAGAAGATGGAAGAGGCAGCAAAGGAAAAAGGAAAAGATGCTGACATCGCAGCATATCCATTTACAGAGATGGAACGCGTGATTGAAGGTGTGGATGTAGCACTGCTCGGACCACAGGTAGGATATCAGCTTGGCAGAGCAAAAGAAATCTGTGAGCCAAAAGGGGTTCCGGTAGATGTGATCCCAATGCAGGACTATGGAATGTGCAATGGAATGAATGTTTTGAAATTTGCATATAAGCTTGCGAAAAATAAATAAGAGAAAACAAAGATACACAATTTAAAGCAAAAAAACAGAGCAAAGGGTAGTAGCAAATGAAAGAGAAATTTAACGAAAAAGTAATCCCTATAATCCTTAAGTTTATTAACACAAAGGGAATACAGTCAATTAAAAATGGTATGGTGACTTCCATGTCTCCTCTGATCATCGGATCAATCTTCCTGATCTTGTCAAACTTTCCTGTAAAGGCAGTTGTCGATGTATTAGAGTCTACAGGAATCAAAGCAGTATTAGATCAGGCATGTGGTGCAACATTCTCCATCAGTGCGATGATCGCAGTTATCGGTATCAGCTATAGCTATGCAAAACTGGAAAATCAGGAACCACTCAACTGTGCAATTATTTCATTAGCATCATTCTTGATCCTGATGCCTTCATCCATAACAACAGAAAGTGGAGAAGTTGTTACTGGAATCATTAATAAGACATGGACAGCAGGACAGGGAATGATCGGAGCAATCATTGTTGGATTGATCGTACCACTTGTTTACTGCTGGTTCTTGAAGAAAAATATACGTATTAAGATGCCGGCCGGAGTTCCGGAAGGTGTAACAAATGCATTCTCAGCATTAATCCCGGCATTCGTAATCCTGACAGGGACTGCAGTAATTCACGGTATCTGTTCTATTGGATTCAACACAACAGGTATGGAAATTATTTACAAAGTTGTTCAGACACCACTTCAGAAAATGACAGACTCCCTTGGTGGAGCAGTTCTGATGTGCTTTACAGGACCATTCCTGTGGTTCTTCGGAGTTCATGGTTCAACAGTAGTTGGTGGAATCATGACAGGACTATTACAGGCAAACAGCCTTGCAAATCAGGCTATTATTGACAGTGGTGTAGAACTTACAATAGCAAACGGAGGCCATATTGTAACACAGCAGTTTTATGATCAGTTTATCAATATAACAGGTGCAGGTATCACAATCGGACTTGTAATGTATATGTTCTTCTTTGCAAAATCAAAACAGTTGAAAGCACTTGGTAAATTGGGAATTATTCCGGCATTATTTGGAATCAATGAGCCAATCCTGTTTGGTGCTCCAGTCGTTATGAATCCAATGCTTGCAATTCCGTTTATTGGAATGCCTGTGATCGCATGTTTAATCCAGTATTTTGCACTGTATACAGGAATCTGCCCATTATATGGAGCAACACAGATCCCATGGACTTGTCCACCGATTATCTCAGGATTCCTTTTAGCAGGATGGAAAAGTGCTTTACTTCAGTTAGTGATCCTTTGTGTTTCATTCTTTGTTTATCTGCCATTCATTAAGAAGATTGACAAGATGAATCTGGTTCAGGAGAAGAATCAGCCGGTAGAAGATGAGGATGAAGACTGGTAAAATCAGAATAAAAATAATAGCAGGATAGGAGAAAAAAATGGACGAAAAATTTGAAACGGCATGTTTTCAGATCATCACATATGTAGGTACAGCAAGAACGCATTTTATCAATGCGATCCAGTGTGCGAAAGAAGGAAAATATGATGAGGCAGCAGAACTGATTAAACAAGGTGATGAAGCCTTTTCACTTGGACATAACGCTCATGCAGATCTTTTGACAATGGATGCAAATGGTGAAATTTCCAATGGATATATGCTTCTGATGCATGCAGAAGATCAGCTTATGAGTGCAGAAGGATTCCGCATTCTTGCAGATGAATTCATTGCACTGTATAAGAGAATTGATGAGAAATAATCATCAAGATGTAATTGAATATAGAAACAGAAAAGTTGGGGGCAAAAGCCCCCAACGCTATTATACAAAGCAATTAAGACAACAGGAAGGAAATAACAATGGGATTTCGAAAAGATTTTCTCTGGGGCGGCGCAGTTGCTGCTCATCAGCTGGAGGGTGCCTATGATCGAGATGGAAAAGGCTTGAGCATTATGGACGTTGTAACCAGCGGAGATGTAAATACAAGAAGAAGAATAACAGGTGAAATACTAAAAGGCGAGAATTATCCGAATCATGAAGCAATCGATTTTTATGATTACTATAAAGAAGATATCCGCTTATTTGCGGAAATGGGATTCAAGTGTTTCCGTACAAGTATTGCATGGACACGTATCTTCCCAAATGGTGATGAAGAACAGCCGAATGAAGCCGGATTAAAATTCTATGATGACATGTTTGATGAATGTCTGAAATATGGAATCGAACCAGTGATCACACTGAGTCACTTTGAGATGCCTCTGCATCTTGTACAAGAGTACGGTGGATGGAGAAACAGAAAACTGATTGATTTCTTCGTGAAATTTGCAGTAACATGCTTTGAGCGATACAAAGACAAAGTAAAATATTGGATGACATTTAATGAGATTAATAATCAGGCAGATATCGGTGACGGATTCATGCTTTACGCTAATTCCGGGGTTGTGGTTAAACCAGAAGAAAATGTAGAAGAATTGATGTATCAGGCATCTCACTACGAACTGGTTGCCAGTGCTGAAGCGATAAAAGCAGGGCATAAGATCAATCCGGAATTTCAGATTGGCTGTATGATTGCAATGTGCCCAATCTATCCGGCTACCTGCCGTCCGGAAGATATACTGCAGGCCGAAAAAGCCATGCAGAAAAGATATTATTATGCAGATGTGCATGTAAAAGGAGAATATCCTGTAAATATTTTGAAATACTGGGAAAGAAAAAAGCTCAAGATCGACGTAACAGAAGAAGATTTTGCAGTGTTGAAACAAGGCTGTGTCGATTATATTGGTTTCAGTTATTATATGTCTTTCTGTACAAAAGCAGAACTAGACAATCCGGAATATGACTACCGCGGAGAAAAGGATCGCATAAAGAATCAGTATGTAAAGACAAGTGAATGGGGATGGCAGATTGATCCGATCGGATTGCGCTATTCATTGAATTGGTTTACAGATCGCTACAAAGTACCACTGTTTATTGTAGAAAATGGATTTGGAGCATATGATACGTTAGAAGCGGATGGAAGCATTCACGATTCATACCGTGTGGAATATCTGCAGCACCACATTTCAGAAATGAAAAAGGCAGTAGAGGAAGATGGTGTAGATTTGATGGGTTATACACCATGGGGATGTATCGACCTTGTCAGTGCAGGAAGCGGTGAGATGGATAAGCGATATGGATTCATTTATGTGGATAAACATAATGATGGAACAGGAGACTTGTCCAGACGAAAGAAAGATTCTTTTGAGTGGTATAAAGAAGTTATTTCAACCAACGGTGAAAATATTAATTAGTTGACAGGATGACTGTTAAAAAGAAGAGTGTCTATATCAAGGAACGATAAAAGGTTCTGATAT
>OHGS01000080.1_pt1 | contig 54366 bp, 36 predicted proteins | sample 1567831 | NCBI WGS metagenome assembly OHGS01 (sample SAMEA3879596, study PRJEB24766) | human gut metagenome | biome: human-associated habitat; feature: feces | place: USA | collected 1985/1987
ATATAAAATCATAAAATAGCAAGAATAAAGAAATAAAACAAAAAAACACAAACAAATCTCCAAAGTATTAAAAGGCAGAAACATGAAAAAAGAAAGAAAACAAAAGATTAATCTAACATAATAAGTTTACGATTGAAACCAAACTGATTCAACAACTTGATATAACAATCAACCTTTAAAAACAAATAGTGAATTAATAAAGAAGCAAAAATGAAAAACATGAAGAAAAATCCAAAACAAAACCGGGAAAGCAGCCTTATGCGTAGTCCCCTTATTTTAGGATTGTCAATAGTCCTATGCATACCGGTTGCCTATTCGCATGCAAAGTCAAGTAACATAGTGAAAAATGAATCGGTTCAATCGATCCTGCAAGGACGTACCATCAAAGGTCAAATTATTGATGAGAACAATGAACCTTTAATCGGGGTATCCGTCATAATCAAAGGTGCAAGCACCATAGGAACCATCACGGATTTTGACGGGAATTATGCACTGGAAGTTCCTGCCGGAAAAAATGTTCTCGAAATATCCTATATAGGATATAAAACCCAGGAAATAACCATTGGCAAAAACACACAATTGAATATCAAAATGCAGCCTGATACCCAGACATTGGATGAAGTGGTGGTGATAGGATACGGTACTGTAAAAAAAAGAGATTTGACTGGAGCTGTTGCTTCCGTAAAAAGTGAGGATATTGTCCGAATGCCAACCAGCAATGTACTAGAAGCTATTCAAGGACAGGTGGCAGGTTTGGATATCACTCGCAGTAGCGGAGAAGCCGGTTCCGGAGTGAACATGACCCTACGTGGCACACGCTCCATCAATGGTGACAATAGCCCGTTATTCATCATTGACGGAATGGAAGGCTCTTACGATGAATTGAATCCGAATGATATCGCTTCTATTGAAGTACTGAAAGATGCCTCCTCTACAGCTGTTTATGGTGCTGCCGGAGCAAATGGAGTTATCATCATCACCACCAAAACTCCTAAAAAAGATAAATTCTCCATTGATCTGGATGCCTACTATGGTTGGAATGTCATCTCCAGCTTCCCCGAAGTAAATCGTGGAGAGGATTACATTAATTTCCGCAGAGAAGCACAAAGAACGGTAGGTGCCTGGAACAGCCCGGCCGATGACGGGAATCTTTTTCCCAGCTATATGCAAAAATATATAGACAACAATCAATGGGTGGACTGGTTTGATTTAGCTTCACAAACCGGTATCACCAATAGCTACAATCTAAGCACATCTTATTCTAATGACCGGGTCACCTCTTATTTTTCTTTAGGATATTACAATTTGGAAGGATTATTGAAAGGAGACGAACTGGAACGCTACTCGGCACGTGCCAAAATAGATTTTAAAGCCAATGAAATGGTAAAATACGGACTAAACCTATATGCCATGTATTCTGAAAATGACAAGCGTTACAGCCGTATATGGAACCGTATTCTCTGTATGCCGCCATTGGGTACTCCTTATGATGAAGACGGCAATCTGGTAGACTACCCGTTGGGAGACGGCAACATGAATCCGCTGGCCGATATGGGAGAAGACCAATATGTAAATAATGTAAAGACATTGAGCGTAGCCCCACAGATTTATGTAGAATTGACCCCGTTAAAGGGACTTTCATTCAAGAGTCTGCTTGGCGGATATTTCCGGAATATGAAAGAAAGTAAGTATACCGGCACAAAATCATATCAGGGACTGGAAAGCGGGCTAGTGCAAGCCACTATCCCCAACACCTTCACTTATAATTATAAATGGCAGAATATCCTGACATATAACTTCAAAATAAAAGAGGATCACGATTTCACAATAACCGGAGTCACTGAATGGTCAAAAGACCAAAAAGAAAAAGCGACCGCCACTGCCAACAAATTTGATACGGATTCTTATCTATACCATAATTTAGGTGCTGCAACCGGTACACCCACAGTTTCTTCTTCTTATGTAGGTAGCCAAAAAATGTCCTATGTCGCCCGTATCAACTATAGCTATAAAGGACGTTACCTATTGACATTAAGCAGCCGCTGGGACGGTTCATCCATCTTGGCAGATGGAAACAAGTGGGATATGTTCCCCGCAGGAGCTATTGCCTGGCGCATCAGTGATGAACCCTTCATGCAGAATGTAAAAGCTGTTTCCAATCTGAAATTACGCGCCAGTTACGGTGTCACCGGTAATGCCGGTGCTTCAGAATACGCCACATTAGATTACAGCCGCACAGGCATTATCGGATTTCAAGATGTAGGAGTCCCTTATAGCGGTTATTCCCAATCCATCGCCAACAAGAGTCTGGGATGGGAAAAATCTTATATGACAGATTTGGGATTCGACTTGGGATTATTCAGTGACAGACTGAACGTGGCGTTCGACTGGTATCGGACAGACACCAAAGATATTTTATTCGAGAAAAACCTGCCCTATGCAACGGGAGGTTACGGCTCCTCTCCTTTCAAAATATGGTCTAATGTAGGCGAAACACGCAATACAGGTGTGGAATTAAGCATTACCAGCCGTAACTTTGTCGGACCTGAATTCCAATGGAGCACCACACTGGCATTCTCAACCAACAAAGAAGAAGTGATAAAAACAACCAGCGAAGGCCCGCTTCAGTTCGGAGACTACTACCTGATTCCCGGTGAGGCAATCAAGACTTATTACGGATACAAGTATGCCGGAATATGGGGTACAGCCGAAGCAGAAGAAGCAGCCAAATACAGTCAGAAACCCGGACAAGTTCATATTGCAGAAAATGGTACTCCCGATTACAAGCTGAATGCGGATGACTATTATGTTCTAGGAAGCGCCACACCGAAATGGTCGGGCAGTTTACTTAATAATTTTAATTATAAGAATTTCGACCTGAGCATTTTGTTGATTGCCCGGTGGGACTGGACAATCCCTTACGGTCTGACCGGATGGTATCGTACAGACGGTCTGACGCCTTCACCTACCGTATGTGACTACTGGACTCCTGAAAATCAAAGTGCCCGCTATCCTCGTCCGGATGCAAGTATTACAAACGGACAGGACCCGTATCAACAATGGGCTAACTATTTTGACGGTTCTTATCTGAAAGTAAAAACCATTTCACTGGGCTACACATTCCCCAAGAAATGGTTGAATGCTGTAAAAATTGACAGAATGCGTGTATACTTTACTGCAAACAATCCGTTTATTTTTACAAAATGTGACTATTTGAAAAACTACGACCCCGAAAAGGGAGGAAATGATGACGACGCACCGTTGTCTAAACAATATGTATTTGGCGTTAATATCTCATTCTAAAAACTTATACAGATGAAAAAACATAAATTACTCTCTATATCAGCCGTAATCATGATGTTGTCTGCCTACGGTTGCAGCCTGGATGAATTTAATCCCTCCGGCATCTCCACAGAACAAGAATGGTCTACCCCGGCAGGCTATGAAAAGAAAGTGAACGACTGTTACTTTGACCTGGTCCGCATAGTTTATGGTCAGGCAGAAGACACCTATCTAATGGTTGCAGAAGGTGGAACAGACATTTGGCAAGATACGAATCCCGATGGTACCAACGGTAACTGGAGCAAACTACTCCGTTATGAAGATTACGGTGCTTCCAACGGTATGTTGAATGAAGGATATGCGGGTTTCTATGGTATATTGAGTGCATGTAATGCAGCTGTCCATTATGCCGACAAAGTGGAAGGGCTAAGCGAAACAAGAATCAACGAGTTGGTCAGCGAAGCAAGATTTATCCGTGCCCATGCCTTATATAATATTGTAGAGCAATGGGGAGGCAAATACCTGCCATTGGAGCCTATGAACAGTCCTATTTCCGTTCTTCCTTGCAGTTCGGTTAATGATTTTTATAAAGTAATTCTGGAAGATCTGGAATTCGCCATGAAAAATCTTCCTATCACACAGGAAGTAAAAGGACACGTGACACGTGCAGCCGCTTATCATTTATATGCCAAAGCCTGCCTCACTTTCTCCACCTATACAGACGGTCTGGGTAATACCACCGCCCTGACGGACAGCGAAAGCAAAACCTATTTGGAAAAAGCAAAGGCGGCGGCAGATTACCTGATTCAGAACGCCGGTTCGTTGGGAGTCAAGCTTTATGATGATGTAGAAGCTGTTTTTGATGAGAACAACAATAAAAACAACGAAGAAGCACTTTTCATTGTCTGCCACTCTACCATTACGGCTTATAATCCTCGTGGAAACTATTTCAACCGTGTATGGAAACACTCCGAAGCATACAATAACAATACCTCAGGCATCTATCTTTCGGGCATGACACCCAGTTACGCTACGAACATCAACGGGTACGAAGTTCCCAAACTGGCAAAAGGTAACTGCTATATGGAACCCAGCAAGTATATGCTTGATTTATATGGAGAGAAAGACGGCCGCTATAAAGCCTTCTTCAAAGACACTTATTATGTGAATAACGCTACGAACAGTACCAAGAACGGATATACGTGGAACGAGGCCGATGCACAAAGATACGGTCTATCCACCAGCAGGGTCGGCAATTCTGCCTATGATATCACTTTAGGAGATACGGCTGTCTATTTATCTCGTAAGACCTATACACAAGCCGAAAGAAACGCTTGCCGCTATGCCATTTTCAACTTGGAAGACAACTATGCCGACACAAAAAGTCCTCTGAAGTTTTTCCCAAGTCTGAAGAAAGCAGATTGTCCTAGCCTATATGCCGGTTCAAATGCCTCCAAACCTTATTCCTCAGCAGACTGTATTGTCTACCGTTTAGGAGAAACCTACCTGATATCAGCCGAAATTGACTGGAGATTAGGCAACAACCAAAGTGCTGCCGAAAGACTGAACACACTTCGGAACCGTGCCTGTAAAGGACATGACCATAGTATGGATATCACAGCTTCGGAAGTTACCCAGGATTTCTTGCTGGACGAGTATGCACGCGAAATGATTGGTGAATGGAACCGCTGGATGACCTTGAAGAGATTCCGTGCTTTCGAAAGCCGTATCACAAAAGCTAATCCGCAAATCACAAAATTCGATAAGAACATTCACTATTTGCGCCCCATTCCCACAGCCGAATTATTGTTGATTGATAACGCTAATGAATATCAGAATCCGGGATATTAACCGGTATGACAAATATAAAAAATAAAAAGACAGCTTGGATAGAATTCACTATCCAAGCTGCTTTTTTAAGAGAGATACTTCACTCACTGAACCATCCCCCTTCTGACCTTAAATTATTCACAAAAGGGCTACCGCAAATAAGTAAACAATAATTATCAGCCCTCTTTCTTTTTGAACGAACCTATGTTACTTAAAATTCAAATATTGCCGGTTTCCTGATACTCCATGCTGCTTTGCAGGACAGAAACGGAAGGAGAACGACATACGTTCAGCCGGAATCAAATAAGGCTGATGAGGATAAGCCCCCCAACTGGTATCACCACCCACTCCCATCTGTTTCAGGTCAATGTTCCATGTCACCATATCCTTGAACTGGATATCAGATAAATGACGCTGCGATTTACGAAGGCCCGGCTCATCTAAATCTTCTGTAGGGAACAGATAGGCACTGGTGCTGACATAAGGCTGTCCGACAACCATCAATCCCTGTCCGGCGGTATCTGTCAGGCTCATCCAACGGACTTCAGTCTTATTACCGTTTTCCTGCGGACGGTCATACGGGAAATACTGATCGGCCACACTTCCCTTGTACAGACCTACATAAGAAGAAGTATTCCGGTCTATATAATTCTCATGAGGACCACGTCCCAGCCATTCCATCTGACTAAACTGCTTGTTCAGTGTAATACTAACCCCCATCCGGGGCAATAAAGGCAATGTATCGTTACCCGGAATGAAAGTACAGTTCACACCCAAATACCCTTTTCCCGAAAAATGATAGGCAACGATAAAATCAGACTCTCCTACAGGCAACTTATAATGAGAAACAACCTCATAAGCTTCTTTACCCAACGCCTTTTGTTTCATGGACAACAGTTTTGCCTGACGCCCCGCATCACGCCACGGACGCAAGGTTTTATTCATGCCATTTCCCATATCATTATCCGTCACAGGACGCCAGAAATTAGGACGTAAAGCTTCTTTTATCAGTTCCGTACTTCCCTCTTTATAAGAAGTCAAAGCACCGGTTTCCTTATCAAAACCTACGCTCAGATTACCGGCTGTAAGTGTCAACAACGAAGCCGCATCATCTGCTATCACCGGTGAAGACTGAACCTCAGCAACAAACGGCTGATAAAATGGAAGACTCACCTGGGCATCAGCCAGTTTTGTTCCGGCTTTTAGCAGACCATCCTCATTTTTCAAACTGGCATAGAAATTCAAGAAATACTCCACACCGGGTTTTACCTGTATGGCTGGAAAAGAAGTCTTGAACTTACCCGTCTGCCGAGGAGCCAGGGATACATTATCAATAGTTCCGGTAGCCAGAAGTTCACCATTCCCCTCCAGCTTCCAAGTAAAATTAAAATCACTTAAATCCGTAAAGAAGTACTTGTTACGTAACTCTACCCATCCCTCATGATAATCCAATAAAGAGAATGCTATATTTTGATATACTTTTTTCACTTCATGGATATGCGGCTTCAAGGTACGGTCGGCGGCAATCAGACCGTTCATACAGAAATTGGCAGAACTTGGAGTACCTTTCGGAGCCAGGTCACCTCCGTATGCCCAATAGAATTTTCCATCCGGTGTCTTTGCATACAAGCCCTGATCTACCCAGTCCCAAATATGTCCGCCCTGTAAAGAGGGATATTTCTCTATCACATCCCAATAATCCTGAAGATTTCCTTCACTGTTGCCCATAGCATGGGCATATTCACATAGAATCAGCGGTTTGGTCGGAAGATAGAGAGAATGATTGATCAATACATCTATCTTTTTATACATTGGACAGAAAATATCGGTATAAGGTCCCTTTATTCCGTCTTCCGAATGCACGGGACGCTGTGAACGGTCATTGGCATGTACCCATTTATAGGTAGCCGCGAAGTTACATCCCTCACCGGTTTCATTACCCAATGACCAGATAATGACACAAGGATGGTTTTTGTCACGCTCGAACATACGTTCCGTGCGGTCTATGAAAGCTTTCTCCCATTCGGGCTGGTTAGCTAGGCATTGATCGGGCTTATATCCCATGCCATGGCTCTCGATATTGGCCTCATCAACCACATACATACCATAAATATCACATAATTCATACCAGCGGGGATCGTTGGGATAATGAGAAGTTCGTACACTGTTGATATTATTCTCTTTCATCAATTGAATATCACGCAGCATGGATGCTTCATCTACCACATGACCGTTATAAGGATCGTGTTCGTGTCGGTTTACTCCTTTTATATAGACCGGCTTGCCATTTACCAGCAGTTGAGCATGTTTGATTTCGGATTTACGGAAACCTATGTATTGGGAAATATATTGTTCCGGTTTGCCATTTACACGCAAAGCAATCAGCAATCTATACAGATTCGGTTTCTCCGCACTCCATAACAAAGGTTCTCTCACTTCCTTTTTAAAATGAAGTTCCCGATCGGCAGCATTCCAACGCTTACGCTCATTGTAGATACTTTTGCCTGCTTTGTCCAACAGGCTTACTTCCACTTCAGCCCCTTTTATTTTACCTTCTCCTGCTTTGCCCAACTCTACAAAAAGATGAAAGTCAGCATTCTTGTATTCCCCGTCAAGATCGGTCACCACTTCATAGTCGCGCACATGAGTTTCAGACCGGGCATACACATAGACATCACGCTGTATGCCGGCAAAACGCCAGTAGTCCTGATCTTCCAGATAGTATCCGTCACTGAACTTGAAAACCTGTACGGCTATTTCATTCTCCCCTTGTTTTACATACGGCGTAATATCAAACTCCGAAGGTGTTTTGGAATCCTGAGAGTAACCTACTTTTTCACCATTCACCCACACATAAAAAGCAGAAGCCACTCCTCCGAAATAAAGAATAATCTGGCGTTTATTCCAATGAGCAGGAATAGTAAAAGTACGTCTATAAGAGCCAACCGGGCTGTTTTCCACTGCAATCAATGGTGGATTCTTCTTTATACCATACCCACTGCCTACATAAAAAGGATAGCCGAACCCTTGAAGCTCCCAATTGGAAGGAACTTTAATATCATCCCAACCTGAAACATCATATCCTTTTTGGAAGAAGTCCATCGGTCGTTCATCCGAACGGGGTACAAAATGAAATTTCCATGTTCCGTTCAAGGATTGGAAGTAAGGAGATTGTGATTTATCACCCTGCAATGCCAATTCTTTAGTGGGGTATCCCATAAAATTAGCCGCCGAAGGCAGACGATTGATATGAAGCACATTAAAATTTTCCCAATCATTATCCGAACGGGGGTATTTGTTTTTACGCACTTCTACATTGTCTGTGCTCGTTTCGTTAGCGCTCCTGTTTACCGGAGCACCGTCATATTGGGATTGTGCCATACCTGCCAACGACAAAGATATGGCAATCCCTGTCAATATAGAACGAATTTTCATCATAAATATATCTTTTAATAAATTCGGAGTATCCGCATACTGATTTTTACTTCCACTATCATTGATCCAACAACAATCGCAAAATCAAAGCAGAAGACCAACCAAAGTTGGGTGCATTCAACACTTCACCTGTCAGTGGATTGTAGTTTTCATGAATCGGTCCGTCGGTCATCAGTCCTTGAGCATGTGCCATGAACTTGCGAGTCAGCAAGTCGGCTTCCTCCACATATCCGTAGCGCTTCAATCCGGTTATACCAAAATATACCTGGTTAAACCAAACCGGACCACGCCAATAACCGAAAGTAGGACGCAATGCAGGATGACTTACATCAAGAGTACCTAGCGGCAGGTAAGAGTTGAAATGTTTTTCATCCATCATGATGTTCTTCACACTCTCGGCTTGTTCCGGGGTAGCAATACCTGCCCACAAAGGCAACCACCCCTCAGCCCCCATCACCTTGACAGGTGTACGGTCATTCAAACGAATATCATAAAAGAAACCACTCTCGCTGTCATACATTTTAGTCTGTACATACAGCTTGATTACCTCAGCCTCCTTAGCCAACTGTTCAGAAAGCTCCTGCTTTCCCAAGATAGAAGCCATTTCCGAAAGTGTCAGTTTATCTACATAAAGGAAGGAATTCAAACAAATATTCTCCTGATCCATCGACCAAGCTTTCTCCATCTCATTCTTTAGCATCCGGGTGTCATCAAAACGCACACCGTTATCCATGCCGCTCTCCCAAGCCGCCGCAATCAGTGTACCATCAGTAGAACCATATTCGCAAATGCCATTGTGATCGTGGTCACGCTCAGCATACCACCATTGATGGAACTTATACAATTTATCAAATATTTCGTCCAAGAACGCTTTGTCTCCTGTAACCTTATAGACATTCATGGCTCCCCATGATGCTACAGGAGGTTTGGAGTCGCGCCAATTGTTACGTGCCTTATTATAACCGATAAAATCAGGAACCATACCATTCTCTGCCTGATAATCGAACAAAGAAAGCATTTCACTCTTGGCCCCTTCGGGATTATAGTACACATTACCCGATGCAATTTGCCAAGCATCCCACGACCAACATCCACCGATGAATCCTGTATAGGAAGGGAAACTACAACCATGGAAGATATCACCGGCAGGAGTACGCCAATTGGAGTTCAACGTCATCAATGCTTTCACAGCAATGTTCCTGTAAGCGTTTTCTTTCATATAAGGACTGTCGGCAGACAGTATCCGTTGAAGCCCCTGATTCCAACGCTGCGCATTCTCGGCAAAACATTGATCAAAAGGTATGGATTTTATTGCAACATACTCCTTATCTGCCTCTTCGCCTTTCAAGGTCAGTGTCTGGCTGTATTCCGAAGTATAACTTTTGCCGGATTGCAGCAAATAGTCACTCTTCTCAACAACTTGCAAACTGTCGTTCCCCACAGTCATCACTTCATCGGCTGTATGGAAAAGCACGGTAGCCGTCACCTCGTCTACCGGCGGTTCGTTACGCAGTGTGATAATCTGGCGATTGGTTCCCCAACGGCGACCGTAGAACGGATAATGGAACCGAACGCCCTTATCCACCTTAGTGGCAGTAGTATTCTCTTCAAAAACACCGCCACTCCAAGTCAGCGACACATTCAAAGGTGTGTCACTAAGATTTGTAATAACAGAACGTACAAAAGCAGTGCGTGAAGTGGCAAAACACAACTCAGTAGTGAATTCCAACCGCGCATCTTTAAAATGTTGTACCAACTTTCCAGGTAGATACTTGGCTGTCTGCATATTACGGACCAAGTCGTACTTTTCACCATTAACCACCAACGTAGGCTGTGCCAACGTTTGGGCAATCCATCCTCTTCCATGCATCGTCATAGGCCCGATGAAGGCACCCGCAAATGCCCTGCTTTGGTTTACTGGCAATGCATAGCCACTCCATGCACCCAGATCAGAGAACAAATTGAGATCCCCATCTACAGGTTGTTCCGGTACATTTTTCACATTCAACAAATTGGGAAAATCTTCCTGTGTCGTAAACAGGGACTTTTCCGGCTGTGTAGCGACCGGGGTACATGCCCCCAGCCAAAGAATGCTACACATTCCATATATAGGAAATAAATGTTTCATAAACGGTTCTTCCAAAATTATACAAACAAGATTACTTGCTATAGTTCGGATTCTGCTCCCAATCGGGATTCAACAGAAATTCACTATGAGGAATAGGAAACAACTGGTGCTTGGTATCTACATAATTCTCAACAAACGGTTTATTGTGAGCTTTCAGCGTTTCTTCTACAATACCCCAGCGAACCAAGTCATACCAGCGCGAACCTTCCAATGCCAGCTCGCAAGGACGTTCTTTGTCTTGCAGATGTTTCAAGACTTCGGCTTTACTCATGGTAAGCGGCAATGCCGGTACATTGACACGTGCACGAACCTTATTTATTATGTTAATGGCCTCTGTTGTTTCACCCTTGTCATTTAGACATTCTGCATAAAGCAACAATACATCGGCATAACGGATAACGGAAACATTAAAGAAACTATAGTCCCAATAATCACTCATACCCTCGGTATAAGTAACATATTTGTGCCAGAAGATTTCTCCTTCTTTGTGGTAATCCTTAAAGGATTTTCCATTCTTATAATAAAAGGGACGACACTCGGGATCGTCAAAAATAAGCGTATGAAGTGCACGGTCGCTAGACTTACCGTCTATAGTCTTATCAGCCAATAACGTCTGACACATCCAATCCGTAGGATAAGCTTCTTCATATGCATCCAGCCCAGCCATAGGTCCCAAATGAACAGTAAACAAGTTATATTCATACTGTCCGCCTGAACGGTCTCCGGTAAACTGAATCTCAAAAAGAGACTCTTTATTGTTCTTGTGCATACCGTCAAAATTATCAGCCCAATTCTCCATCAAGCCAAAAAGACTTCCTTCTTTATCAATGATTTTCTTGAACTCAACTTCGGCTTTACCCAATTCTTTGCGGAACATATAGAACTTACCCAAAAGGGCTGCTGCCGTATAACGCGTGACACGTCCTTTTTCACTTTCCTCATAACTTTCGGGAAGGTCGCTCTGTACTTCTTTCAGTTCAGTTTCAATCAGACTTACCAGTTCTCCCGGATTGGCTTGTGGCGGATAGAACTCTTCATCCGTACCTGCCAATGCCTCCTTATAAATAGGAACTCTCTCGCCAAAATTCACATACAAACGATAATAAAAGTAAGCACGCAAAAAACGGGCTTCGGCTATAGACTGCTTCTTCAAGGCATTGAGTGATTCCGAGTCACCAGGTACAGTGGGAATGTTGGTCAAACATTGATTGGCATAATTAATACCTTTATACAAATTAGTCCACTCCGTCTTGACTACGGAGTTAGTGGGTTCCACATTGAATGATGAAATATTCATCCAACTCGTCACATCATCTCTGTGGGTAATCTCATCACTTCTATATCCGTCTATTACTATGTAGCGTTCAAACGGTATCGCCCAAGATGCATTCGGCTGCAACGCTCCGTATACACTAGTCAATCCTTTCATAATATCCCCTTCACTTTTCCAGAAAATACCAGGTGATAAAGCATTGGGATTAGAGTCTTCATCCAAGAAATCTGTGCAAGAGGAAAAAGACATTCCGCTCAGAAGAGCTGCATATAATAATATGTTTTTGAATTTCATAATCTTCGTATTAAATTTAATTAGAAACCGAATTTAAGACCCATCATAAAGTCACGACTCAAAGGAATGGCTGCATAGTCATATCCCATCTGTCCGACTGAAGAACCGGTTGAAGGATCATATCCTTTGTAGTTGGTAATAGTGAACAAACGGGTAGCGCCTACATAAATACGCAGGTTACTCAAGCCCATTTTCTTACAATATTTAACCGGCAGATTATAACCTATCTGCAAGTTATTCAGACGCAGATAGTCACCATTCTCCACAAAACGGGTGGAAGTACGAGAGTTCTTATTAGGGTCACCAGACACGGCACGTGGAATATCAGTATCAGGATTTTCAGGTGTCCAAGCATTCAAGGCATTCTTACCATAGTTGAACACATGGTCCATACGCTCCAACTGATATTTAGTATAGTTATAACGCTTAGCACCAAAGTCACCGTAGAAATTGGCTACCAAGTCAAAGTCTTTATAAGCCAAGTTAATGTTGAATCCCAATGACACCTTCGGTGTACCACTACCCACTTTCACGCGGTCGTTTGTATCAAGCATACCATCTCCATTCTGATCTATGAAACGGATATCACCCGGCTTAGCCACAGGCTGCAGAGGCTGCCAGTTGCCGTTTTGATCCTTATAGCCATGAGCTGTGTTCCATTCGTCCACTTCTGCTTGATTTTGGAAGATTCCGGCAGTTTGATATACCCAGAATTCACCGATTTCACCACCTACATAAGTACGCAAAGCACCGTATTCATAGAGATAGTCAGGATTGGCCATAGATTTCAACACACTTTTATAATGAGATAAATTCAAATCCAAATCATACTTCAATCCTCCGGCTTTGCCATGATAAATGGCTTGCATTTCAAAACCGGTTGTGCGCAACTTACCATCGTTCACCAAGATAGAAGAATTATAGCCGGTAGCTAAACTGATGTTACGGCTAGAAAGCATATCCCTGGTGTTCTTAATATAAGCTTCCGCAGAAAGCTCCAGTTTATTGTTCCATAAACTAATGTCTACACCGATATTCTTATACACCGTCGTTTCCCACTTGATGTTACTGGATGGAAAAGCTGTAATGGCATATCCCATGGAAGTTTCACGACCATCAAAAGGATAGTTCAATGCATGGGTATTGTAGCTCAAAGTAGGAATATATCGATAAAGACCTATGTTCTGATTACCCAAAGCACCGTAGCTCAAACGGAGTTTAAACATGGAAACAGTTTCTTTCAAATTTTCCCAAAATGGTTCATTAGCAATGTTCCAACCCAATGATACAGAAGGGAAGAACCCCCACTTGTTACCTTTAGCAAAACGTGAAGAGCCATCATAACGGAAAGAAGCCATAATCATATAACGCATCATGTAGTTGTAGTTCACACGGCCAAAGAGAGAACGGAGGGCACTGCGGGTCTTGGTACCACCTACAGAATAGTTACTTTTAGCATGTCCCATCAAGCTCATACTGTTATTCTCAAAATCAGAACCGGAAGCACTAAGGTCTTCATACTTATTTTCTTCCTGAGAAAGTCCCAATAAAAGAGAAAGATTGTGTATTTCAGCAATGGTCTTGTCATAATTAGCTGTCAATTCCAACAAATCGTTGGTTGTCTGCGAACGTGATTCAGATAAACTAGCCATCGTGTTTCGTTTGGCCGCCCCAATCTCATAGGTAGGTGTAAAAAGACGAGATTTGCTAAAGTACATATTACGGCTGGCATTGAATTTCACGATAAGCCCTTTAATCGGCTCGTACTGCAAATAGCCGGAAGCTGCGATATAATCGGTAGAGCTTGTATTATCAATCAATTTATTAAAAGCAACCTGATTACCGGCATCAGACATACCCATACCAGAGATGGCACCACCATAACCACCATCGTTGTTCTCATCATAAAGGAACGCTAACGGCTCCATATTCGTCACCTGATAAATGGAAGAGAAACCCGAATTGGATTCCAAATCGGCCGACCAACGGCTATAGCTTACAGATTCACCCATTTTAAACTTACCACGGGTAACATCAGAGTTTAAACGGAAACCGAACTTTTCATCTCCGGTAGCAATAGTCACACCGTCCGTCTTACTATAGAAAGCAGAAAGAGACACATTGGAATTAGCACTACCTGCCGTATAACCAATGTTATATTTTTGTGTAAAACCACGTTGATAATACTCTTTCTGCCAATCAGTATCAGCAAACTGACTCGGGTCTCTCTCGTACTCGCTGATATATTTAGGCCAGCGGCTTTCATCCGTACCTGCATTTATTAATGCCATCTTACGTACTTTAATAAACTCAGCTGAATTACAAACTTCCAGACGCTTCGGCATGGCACTCAACCCCCAATAACCGGAAAAAGTAATCTTCGGAGCTGAATTCATCGTACCACGATGTGTTTCAATCAAAATAACACCAGCTGCCGAACGTGAACCATAGATAGCGGCAGTAGCAGCATCTTTCAATACGGAAATCGATTTAATATCTTCAGGATTAAGATAAGACATATTACCCGGAACACCATCGATAATCACTAGTGGACCGTTACTTTCACTGTTCTCGCCATCATCATCTTTCCAAGAAGTCACACCGCGTACCTGCAAAGTGGCAGAAGAACCGGCAGCACCACTGCCAAAGTTTACCGACAAACCTGGAGCCATACCTTGCAATGCCATCTCTGCATTTGCAGTAGGAATCTTAGACAGTTTATCACCCGATACTGATGTTACCGAACCTGAAACATCAGACTTTTTCTGTGTACCATAACCAATTACAACCACCTCATCCAATGTCTTGGTATCTTCTATTAATACAATTTTTATAGTAGACTGATTACCTATTTTCACGGTCTTTGTGGTATAACCTACATAAGAAACAATCAATTCAGTTCCCTTACCGATAGATAAAGTAAAACGACCATCCAAATCAGTAATCGTACCGTTTGTAGTACCTTTTTCCAATACACTGGCACCAATGATAGGTTCACCCTGCTCATCGGCTACAATACCGTTTATAGATTTCTGTTGTTTCACAGCTTCTACTTCGGGAGTTGCTTGCTTATATAATACAATATGGCGATTTTCTATTTTATAATCGATACCTGATTTTGAAAATAACCGATCTAAAATCTGGTTAATCGTTTTATTTTCTACTTTAATGGATACTTTTCTATTGACATTGACTTGATTCAGATTATAGGTAAAATAGAAATTTCCTTTTTTCTCAATAGCATTAATCACGTCATGCACCGTAGTATTTTCCATGTCCAAAGACATCTTCACATTCTGTGAATAAGCGATGCCTGCCCAACACGGGACAGTTCCCAATAATAGAAAAAGAACAAAGAATTTCATAATTAACAATGTTTTTCGTAGCCATAGTGATTTTTGCTCACCCAATGGCGTGCATTTCATAATATTATCCATACATTTGTAATTGATTAGTTTGTAATAAATTATAAGGTTACTCATTAATCCGGGTCGAAAGATGGTGGTGCGTCTTCGACCCTTCATTTTTTGCAAAGGTTTTACTTCATAGGCATCCGTTGTTTTTCAAAGTTTCACATACTGTTATTTTTTATATAGGTATACCGTTTTCTTTTCAATTCTATAATCCACCCGTCTGGTTTCTTTCAGCAATTCCATCGCCTGGGCTATGGTCAAGTCTTTCCTAAAATGGCAAGTGAAATATTCTTCAACCAGCGAACTATCCATAATCCTGATTTTCACATCATACCGACGTTCTATAACCTTTGCCATTTCTTTCAAAGTCTTATTGTCGAATCTCAGGTCACCAGTAGTCCAACTATCCACATTTGCCTGCGCCGAATTCCTTATTAACACCAAGCCATCACTAACGGTGTAATATACCTGGTCATTGGGCGACATTCTTTCCTTACTTCTGTCATCTAAGGTTGATACTTCTACCGAACCTTCTTTCAAAGTAATCCAACTCGGTTCATCCAAATAGGCTTTTGCATTAAATTTTGTACCCAACACCCTGATATTCAACATCGGCAATTTCACCGTAAACGGACATTTGGGATTATGTGCCACCTCAAAATAGCCCTCTCCTTCCAATGTGACCGTTCTATATTTTTCCGAGAACTTAGCCGGATAAGAAAAACGGCTCTCAGCGTTCAGCCAGACTGTTGTTCCGTCACTCAGCAATAAAGAAACCCGTTGGCCTTTCGGAACCACTACCGTATTGTATGCTTCCGGTTCCTCTTTCGTGATATAGAACAAGTTTGTCGCAAAAAGACAAACAGCAACCAACACAGCCGCATACTTCCACCATTCCCTGACGGTAAATCTCTGTATCGGTTTCTCTCTTTTCTCTATCTGTCCACTCAAGCCAAGTTGTCTGCTCAGTTGCCGATAAGCTTCATCCATACGTCCTTTATCCGAAAAACGCATTTCAGCTTTCAGTCCCCAGATTTGCTCCAGCTCAAATAAACGCTGACGGTTATCTTTCTCTTTCAACCACTCTAAAATCTCTTTTTCTTCGGTTGCAGTACAATGCTTATTGATATATCGAATTAAAATTTCGTCCTTCATTTACTTTCTTTATTGTCTTTCATTATTAAGACAATTAACCTAGAAGGAACTACGGGGTTAAAAAGAAAAAAAAATGCTTTTTTTGCATTTTATTTTTTACAGACTCCAGAAAAAGCCTGCATGAAGGTATTAACGAAGCAAAAACAACAGACAGAACAATACCTCCTTCAAATCCTCTCTCAAGAATTTTGTGGCTTTCTGTACATGTTCTTCCACCGTACGGGATGAAATATGCATAGCCTCCGCTATCTCTTTATAAGTCATCTCTTTAAAGTAAGACAATTCGAAAGCCTGACGACATTTAGGAGGTAATTTAGAGATGGAAGCTTTCAACAATTTCCGGATATCACGCTCAACCACCTCATTCCACAATTCGTTGGCGTCCGATCCTGCCAGCTGAAAGACCATGCGTTCTTCCGCCAAACGTACCTCCTCCTCATGCCCCAGCACAACAGCTTGGTGCTTCAGATAATTCAGGCAATTATTCTGTGTGCATTTATAAAGGAAAGAATGAATGGCATTGGGTATCAAAGCGGACTTCTGCTCCCAATACATGACAAAGACACTTTGTACAATATCTTCGGCAATATGTTCAGGCACAAAACGGCAAGCTACAGACATCAGACGAGGATAGAAAAGATTAAAAAGAAGACGAAACTCCGTCTCGTCTCCTTTTTGTACTTTATTTATATCTATAGAAATTGTTTGCATCTCCACATCCAATCCAAAGTTAACAGATACAAAGCTAATTTATTTTTCCAACTCCTGCAAACTTTCCATTTTCTTTGTTTCCAGGAACTCATAGATACCACAAAGATGTTCTTTTACCTTTTTATTCCCAAATTCATACACTTTCGTCACTAATCCGTCCAAAAAGTCACGATCATGAGATACAACAATCAATGTACCGTCAAAATCCATCAAAGCTTGTTTCAGGATATCTTTGGTTTTCATATCCAAGTGATTGGTAGGCTCATCTAAAATCAACAGATTCACCGGTTCTAACAATAGTTTGATCATGGCAAGACGAGTACGTTCTCCACCACTGAGCACTTTCACCTTCTTCATGGAAGCTTCGGGGCCGCCAAACATAAATGCACCCAGCAAGTCTCGTATTTTATTACGGATCTCCCCTTTCGCCACATCATCTATCGTTTGAAAGACCGTGAGGTTCTCGTCCAACAAAGAGGCTTGATTCTGAGCAAAATAACCAATCTGCACATTGTGTCCCAGCGTCAAAGTCCCTTCATGCTCTATCTCACGCATGATACATTTTACCAAAGTAGACTTACCTTCACCGTTCTTGCCCACAAAAGCCACTTTATCCCCTCTCTCGATGGTCAATGAGGCATTCTTGAAAACCACATGATCACCATAGGTCTTTCCTACCCCGTCCATAATGACCGGGTAATTTCCACTTCGCGGAGAAGGCGGGAATTTCAACCGCAATGCTGAGGTATCTTCTTCGTCCACTTCAACCAATTCTAATTTCTCAAGCATCTTCACACGGCTCTGCACTTGCAAAGTTTTGCTATAAGTTCCTTTGAACCGTTCTATGAAATCCTTGGTTTCCTGTATCATCTTCTGCTGCTCCTCATATTGCTTCATCTGTTGCTCGCGACGTTCTTTACGCAATATCAGATATTGGGAATAATTCACTTTATAATCATAGATACGTCCCATCGTTACTTCAATGGTACGGGTCGTGATATTATCTACAAATTTACGGTCGTGGCTGATGACAATTACCGCTTTGGCACTATTGACCAAGAAATCCTCCAACCACTGGATGGATTCAATATCAAGATGGTTGGTGGGCTCATCCAACAATAATACATCCGGATTCTGGAGCAATAATTTAGCTAACTCAATACGCATACGCCAGCCACCGCTGAAATCACTGGTAGGGCGATTGAAGTCCTCACGCATAAAACCAAGTCCCAGCAAAGCCTTTTCCACATCTTCTTCAAAATGAGTAAGATCAATGGAATAAAACTTCTCACTCATGGTAGAAACCTTCTCGATTAACTCCATATATGAATCACTTTCATAATCGGTACGTGTTTCAAGTTCCTTATTTATGGCTTCTATTTCTGCCTCCATAGCATGAAGATGCGCGAATGCCTGAGAAGCTTCCTCGAATACAGTACGCCCATCCTCTGTCATCAGATGCTGGGGAAGATAAGCTATCACACAATCCTTAGGAGCCGACACCTTTCCACGACTAGGTTGCCGCACACCAGCCAAGATCTTTAATAAGGTAGACTTGCCCGCACCATTTTTCCCCATCAAGGCAATACGGTCTTTCTCATTTATCTGAAAAGATATGTCACTAAACAAGGTGGTACCGCCAAACTCAACGGTCAATCCATCTACTGAAATCATATTTATTCTTTTAATCAGCAAGAGGGTGCGTCAAAAAAATGATTCAAGCTACCATTTTTTTGACACCCCCTCCTACAAGTTTTATACTTTATTGTTTTTATACTTTTTACCAATATCAGCTTGCCAATATTAATATCAATAATTGGGCAGTCAGAATACGAAGGAACATGGACACCGGATACACAGTAGAATAACCTACCGCCGGAGCATTATTACCTGCTGTCTGATTAGAATACGCCAATGCGGGGGGATCTGTGTTACTACCTGCAATAAGCCCCATCAACATGAAATAATTCATCTTGTAATGCCAGCGTGCAACCGCTCCCATTATTAATAAAGGTATAACTGTAATAAGGAAACCACAACCCACATACAACAAACCATCTCCATCGACAACCGTATTCACAAAATTCGCACCAGCCTTTATCCCCACACTGGCAAGGAACAAAGCAATACCAATTTCACGCAACATCAAATTGGCACTCATAGTGGTATAAGTCACTAATTTCAATTTATATCCGAAACGACCTATCAAAATAGATACAATCAACGGACCACCGGCCAAACCCAATTTTACCGGAGTAGGAATACCTGGAAACGCAATAGGCAGACTACCAAAGAAAATACCCAGGAAAATACCCACAAAAATAGTCACGATATTAGGATGATCCAAACGTTTCAATGAGTTACCCATCAAATTGGCAACACGTTCCACCGCATCCTGAGGACCTACCACCATTACACGGTCACCTACCTGCAAGGTCAAGTTACGTGAAGCGAAAATATCCATACCTGAACGGTTGACACGGGTCACATTCACACCATACATACTACTGAAATGAAACTCACCCAATTGCTTACCATTCATTTTAGGTTGTGTAATCAAAATACGGCGGGATACCATCGGAGTATCCTGCTTTTCCCAATCCACTTCAATTTTAGGACCGATAAAAGCAATAATGGCTTCCGCATCGTCCTCTGCACAAACCACAAACAACTGATCACCAAGATGGAAGACAGTATCACGATTAGGAATACTGACATGACCGTTCTGCAATATACGTGAACAAACAAAGTCACGCCCCATGAAGTCTCTGACCTGAAGCAACGTTTTTCCTGCCAACGCCTCATTATGTACTTCCAGGTGCATCATACGAGGAGTCAGATGAGGATTTGCAGCTTCTTCTTTAGCGATATCCTCTTCCTCCTTTTTCAAATTAATCCGGCAAATGTAGCGGATAGCAATAATGGAACCAATGATACCCAGCACTCCCAACGGATAAGCGCACGCATATCCCATCGCTATCTGCGGACCATTGTAATTCAACTGGCTCAACGCTTCGTTGGCAGCACCCAGTCCCGGCGTGTTCGTTACGGCACCACAAAGAATACCCACCATCATAGGCAACTCTATCCGGCCGTTCAAACCATAATACAAAGCCACAGCCACAACAATGTTCAATGCGACAATCCCCATTGCCACTAGATTCATGGCAATCCCTCCTTTCTTAAAGGAAGAGAAAAAAGAAGGACCTACCTGAAGTCCGATACAGAACACGAACAATATCAGTCCGAAATCCTGTAAAAATGTAAGTATCTGTGTATTCCCCGTTAAGCCGAAATGTCCGCAGACAATACCGGTAAACAAAACAAAAGTAACACCTAACGATACCCCGAAAAATTTAATTTTTCCCAGCAACACTCCTACTGCAATCACAAAGGAATAAAGCAGCACGATATGCGCTATTGAGTTTTCATCAAATAATAGATTTTGTAACCAGTCCATGATATAATACTATGTTTTTATAAATTGCCGCAAAATTAATGAATTCCCCTCACTCAGCCCAACAATTTGAAAACTATTATTTCATGATTCCTATTTATTTTGCAATATCCACTTTGCAATAAGAACATCTTTTGTTTTCGTCACTTAACAAAATGACAGAAACCTCTCTTTCTCCTTTATGAAAATAGCTAAAAAAAGGATTCTATTTAAAAGGTTTTAGTATATTTGCCCGTACTATTGAAAAAGTATGTGATATAATTCTTAAATATTAATACCGAATAAACTATGGCAGATAGTAAAGAGAAACTCTTTTCGGACTTCCCAGCCGTTTCTACGGAACAGTGGATGGAAAAGATTACAGCAGACTTGAAAGGCGCTGATTTTGAAAAGAAATTGGTTTGGAGAACCAACGAAGGTTTTAAAGTAAAACCATTTTATCGCCAGGAAGATCTGGAAGGTTTGAAAACAACTGAAGGACTACCCGGAGAATTCCCCTATGTAAGAGGCACGAAGAAAAACGACAATACTTGGTTCGTGCGTCAGGAAATCAAAGTAGAATGCCCTAAAGAGGCTAATGCTAAAGCACTGGATATTTTGAACAAAGGTGTTGACTCATTGGGATTCTACGTAAAGAAGAAAGACCTCAGTCCTGAATATATCGAAACATTATTGAATGATATCTGTGCGGAATGCATTGAGTTAAACTTCTCCACTTGCCAAGGACATACGGTGGAATTAGCCAAATTATTGGTTGCTTACTTCCAAAAGAAAGGATACGACCTGACCAAGTTGCAAGGCTCCGTCAACTATGACCCTATGGGTAAAATGATGGTAAAAGGCAAAGACCTTAGCAATTTCATCACTACTGCCAAAGAATTGGTAGAAGTACTGGCTCCGCTACCTAAATTCCGTTGTATCTGTGTCAATGCGATAGAACTGAACAATGCCGGATCTTATATTTCACAAGAACTGGGCTATGCATTGGCTTGGGGTAACGAATATCTGAGCAAGCTGGTAGAAGCAGGAGTTCCTGCCGCACTGGCTGCCAAGAAAATAAAATTCAATTTCGGCATCAGTTCCAACTATTTTCTAGAAATTGCCAAGTTCCGCGCAGCACGTATGTTATGGGCGGACATCGTAAAAGAATATCATCCTCAATGCAACCGCCAGCCCGAATGTCCGAACAAAGCGGAAGACGGTACTTGTCTCTGTGCCTGCAAAATGGTGGCACATGCTGAAACATCCACTTTCAACCTGACTTTGTTTGATGCACATGTAAACCTGCTCCGCACTCAAACCGAAGCGATGAGTGCCGCCTTGGCAGGAGTCAACTCCATCACCGTAACCCCGTTTGACAAGACTTACGAAACTCCGGACGACTTCTCTGAACGTATCGCCCGTAACCAACAGTTATTGCTAAAAGAAGAATGTCATTTCAACAAAGTAGTTGACCCCGCCGCGGGTTCTTACTTTATTGAAAATTTAACAATTTCTATTGCCACACAGGCATGGGAATTATTCTTGAAAGTAGAAGACGAAGGAGGAATGCTAGAAGCAGTAAAAGCAGGAAAAGTACAGGAAGCGATCAACGCAAGCAACAAGGCCCGCCACGATTCCGTTTCAAAACGCAAAGAAATTCTACTGGGTACCAACCAATATCCTAACTTCAATGAAAAAGCAGGCGAAAAGGCTCCTGTAGAAGCCAAATGTTGTTGTGGAGGTAATCATGACAGCTGTGAAAAGCCGTTTGCCACATTAAACTTCGACCGTGCTGCCAGCCAGTTTGAAGCACTTCGTTTGCAGACAGAGAAATCCGGCAAACGTCCGAAAGCATTTATGCTGACTATCGGTAATCTGGCCATGCGTCAAGCACGTGCCCAATTCTCATGCAACTTCCTGGCTTGTGCCGGTTACGAAGTAATCGACAATTTGGGCTTCCCCACAGTAGAGGCCGGTGTCGAAGCAGCTATGAAAGCCGGTGCAGACATCGTAGTTATCTGTTCCAGCGATGATGAATATGCAGAATATGCTATTCCTGCATTCAAGGCATTGGACGGACGAGCTATTTTCATTGTTGCAGGTGCTCCTGCTTGTATGGAAGAGCTGAAAGCCGCAGGCATCGAAAACTTTATCCATGTACGTGTCAACGTATTGGACACATTGAAAGAATACAACGCTAAGTTAGGAATTAAGTAAGGAAGAACAATGAAACCGAATTTTAAAAATATAGATATATATGCCGGATTTCAACCTCAGAATGGTATGGAATGGCAAAAAGAAAATGGCATCACCGCCGACTGGAAAACGCCGGAACACATCAATGTGAAGCCTGTTTACACTAAAGAAGATTTGGAAGGCATGGAGCACTTGAACTATGTAGCAGGTATTCCTCCTTATCTTTGCGGCCCGTACTCCATGATGTACACTTTCCGTCCTTGGACTATCCGCCAATACGCAGGTTTCTCCACTGCCGAAGAAAGTAATGCATTCTATCGCCGTAATTTGGCATCAGGCCAGAAAGGCTTGTCTGTCGCATTCGACCTTCCGACACACCGCGGCTATGACCCCGACCATGAACGTGTAGTAGGTGACGTAGGTAAGGCAGGCGTGTCTATTTGCTCATTGGAAAATATGAAAGTTTTGTTCGATGGTATTCCTTTGAACAAGATGTCTGTTTCCATGACCATGAATGGTGCCGTACTTCCCATCATGGCATTCTATATCAATGCAGGTTTGGAACAGGGAGCCAAATTGGAAGAAATGGCCGGAACCATCCAGAATGATATCTTAAAAGAGTTTATGGTGCGTAACACTTATATTTATCCACCTGCCTTTTCCATGAAGATCATCTCTGACATATTTGAATATACCTCACAAAAAATGCCTAAGTTCAATTCCATCTCCATCTCGGGCTACCACATGCAGGAAGCAGGTGCCACAGCAGATATTGAATTGGCTTATACACTGGCTGACGGTTTGGAATATCTTCGGGCCGGAGTAGCCGCAGGTATAGACATCGATGCATTCGCTCCGCGTCTGTCATTCTTCTGGGCTATCGGCATGAATCATTTTATGGAAATTGCCAAAATGCGTGCGGCACGTATGCTGTGGGCTAAAATTGTCAAGCAGTTCAACCCGAAGAATCCGAAATCACTGGCATTGCGTACCCATTCCCAGACTTCGGGCTGGTCATTGACGGAGCAAGATCCGTTCAACAATGTAGGTCGTACTTGTATTGAAGCTATGGCAGCAGCATTGGGACACACCCAGTCACTGCACACCAATGCATTGGATGAGGCAATTGCATTGCCCACCGACTTCTCTGCACGTATCGCACGTAATACTCAGATTTATATTCAGGAAGAAACATATGTTTGCAAGAACGTGGACCCATGGGGTGGTTCTTACTATGTAGAATCTTTAACTAACGAACTGGCTCACAAGGCTTGGGAACATATTCAGGAAATTGAAAGCTTGGGCGGTATGGCGAAAGCTATCGAAACCGGAGTACCCAAAATGCGTATTGAAGAAGCTGCGGCACGTACTCAGGCCCGTATCGACTCCGGTGCCCAGACAATTGTCGGCACTAACAAATATCGTTTGGAAAAAGAGGATCCTATCGATATCCTTGAAGTAGACAATACAGCTGTACGTTTGGAACAAATTGAAAATCTGAAGCGTTTGAAAGAAGGCCGCAATCAAGCAGAAGTAGACAAAGCTTTGGCAGCCATCACCGAATGTGTAAAGACAGGTAAAGGCAATTTGCTGGAACTGGCTGTAGAGGCAGCTCATGTCCGTGCTACCTTGGGCGAGATTTCGGATGCTTGTGAAACAATTGTAGGACGTTATAAAGCAGTAATCAGAACTATATCAGGCGTGTACTCATCAGAAAGTAAAAAGGATACAGACTTCGCAAGAGCTTGCGAACTGACCGAAGAATTTGCAAAGAAGGAAGGCCGCCGTCCGCGTATCATGATTGCCAAGATGGGACAGGACGGACACGACCGTGGTGCAAAAGTAGTTGCAACAGGTTATGCCGACTGTGGTTTCGACGTAGATATGGGACCGTTGTTCCAAACTCCTGCCGAAGCTGCTCGTGACGCAGTGGAAAACGACGTTCATGTAGTAGGTGTTTCTTCATTGGCTGCCGGACACAAGACACTGATCCCGCAGATTATTGAAGAATTAAAGAAATTAGGTCGTGAAGATATTTTGGTCATCGCCGGTGGTGTTATCCCCGCTCAAGACTATGACTTCTTATACAAGGCAGGTGTTGTAGCAATCTTCGGTCCCGGAACTTCTGTTGCCAAAGCAGCTGTTCAGATTATGGACATTTTACTGGACGAAGAGGAATAAGCTTTTTCACCTGAATAGTTTATCATTTTAAACAATAGTAAAGAATCTGTTTACACTTATTTCGTGTTTACAGGTTCTTTACTTTATTCAAGACAATGGATTATAACGATAGACCAAGGATAAATTAAATCCATTTCTTCTAAATTACCAAAAAACATCAACAAAATTGATATTAGACAACCCTAGTAATACAAAAAGAAAACCAGAAAAGCTATCGGTCTTGTAAAACAAAGGTTATGTCAAGCAAAAAGGTGGTACAAAACTTTCAAGAAAAATTCTGCCCACCTCCTTTAAGAGAAAATTTATGTGTTAGAGAGAATTATCAATAGTTCTTCGTACAAAGTGAATTAAAGTCAGTTTCAATTTTAGGTATCTCCCACACCCAACCTTGTGCATCTTTATCCTTTTCAAGAAAAGTACAGAAAGCTATATCAAAATTTGATCCACGCTTAATAGACAAATGCAAACGTTTCAAATCATAAAAACGAAAACCTTCACCCCACAATTCCACCCGGCGACTATTCATAATTTCCTCTGCCAAAGCATCACCGATATTTCCTTTTGAAACATAAGAGGGATCGCGGGTTATCTGGAATTTAGTAAACACAGTCTGCGCCTCACTATCTTTTCCTGCACGAACCAATGCTTCGGCCTGGGTGAGATACATTTCTGCCAAACGCATAAATGCGACATCACCTACAGCATCGGCTGTAGAACGGGCAGTAAACTTACGGTTTTGATAAGCATTCTTTGCATAACTTGATGATGGAACAGATGCTTCCCCTGTCGGATCCCACCACGCACGCCGTAAGTCTGTTTCAGACATCGTTTCATAAGCATCCACATTTATGCACTTCACTCCCTGACGAATGGCACTGGAGTTAAAGTTCCATGACATATATGCGTAATAAGAATAAAAATAGACAGTCTTATCATCGGGAGTCATTGCAGCATACATCGCTTCTTTAGTATCCGTCGTGATATTGGCAAACCCACAATTCAACTGACTGCCAGTCATCAACCGGTGACCACCTGCTTCAGCTAAAGAAATAGACTTCCCTGCATAAACCGCCGCATTATTATAATCTTGCATGGCCAATGCTACACGTGCCTTCAATCCCCATGCCACCATCTCGCTATAATGATTGACATCATTTACTTTAAAACCGGGTTCACCGCCCAGACACTGATATCCGCTTTCCTGAGAAACCATCTCTTTATGAATTCCGTTCAATGCTATATAAAGATTGTCCAACGAGGTGTTTATTGTCGTTTCTGAAACAGAGGTAGACAGAATGGTATCCAGATAATCACCGGCACAACCGGATAGAGACATTACTCCAACTGTCGCTAATCCTAATGTTATATTTTTAATTGATCTCATAATTCTTTTATTTTTAGAATGAAACATTAAGCCCTAACGTGATATTACGGGACGGCATATACTCATTATAAGTCACACCGGAATAGTTGGCCATCGGGTTCAATCCCTGACGGGCTTTCAACATGAACAAGTTTTCCGCAGTCAGATTCAAACGGGCACTCTTAAGCATCACTTTGCTCAACCAAGTTTTTGGGAGCTGATAGCCAATAGTGACAGATCTTAAATTAAGATAATCCGAGCTGGTAAGCCAACGAGTTGAATAAGACTGACCAATATTCGTGGTATGAGCCGCACTATTGTCTATACGGGGAACCTCAGTAATATCCCCCGCCTGTTTCCATGCTTTTAACAAATCCGGACTTTGTGCATAACCAAATTCAGTCATACTCATCATGGTAGCATAATTAGTATCCAGAATCTGACCGCCCAACTGGTAAGAGAATACAGCAGCCAAATCAAAGTTCTTATAACTAACTCTGACATTAAACCCACCATACACATCAGGAATAGAAGAACCGCTGAAGTCGTATTTAGCATAAGTATACGAATTGGTCAATTCCTTACCATCAATAGTCACTACTGTTTTTTTATACTCGTCAAACTGGCTCTGCGTAATGTTTCCATCCCCTGTTCCGATATTCCCTTGATTATATTTACTTACATCAGCCACATATAAACCATCACCGGTCTGAGGGTCTACCCCATGCCATTGACGAAGCCAGAATTCATAAATGGACTTTCCTTCCAACCACTTTTTAGAGCCACTGATATATCCATTTTCTTTCATTGTAGCCGGCAGGTTCTTGATCTTATTCTTCACAAAAGTAGCATTGGCCCCAACTGATACACTCCAGTCTTTATTTTTAAATGCATTATAATCCAACTCTATTTCCACTCCTGAATTAGTAACCTTACCGATATTCTGTATAATGGATGTTACTCCGACAGAAGCAGGCTGGGAAACATCAAACAACAAATCCTTGGAATCTTTCTTAAAATATTCAATAGTACCCGTCAAACGGTCAAACAAGCCAAATTCAAGAGCAATATCCGTAGATATCTGTGTTTCCCATTTCAATGAGGGATTGGCTATCACCGTGAAGTAGGCTCCAGCTTCTGAGCCATTCTTATATCCCAAACCATATAAGGTCTGATAAGGATAATAATCAGGATCACCATCACTATCCAATATATTATCATTACCTGTTTCACCGTAAGAAGCACGTAATTTCAAGTTATTCACCCATTTCACATCCTTCATAAATGCCTCTTCACTAATTCTCCAGCCTACTCCGAACGACCAGAAATTCCCCCATCGGTTCTCTTTTGCAAAACGCGAGGAACCATCATGGCGATAAGAAAGTGAAGCGTAGTATTTATGCGCATAATCATAATTGATACGGCCAAAGTAACCTTCCTTTTTATAGGTGTTCGTATAGGAGCTAAGTGAACTGATATTTACGAAATTACCAAATTCATACATGCCCGAAACTGTTTCCTGGGTCTTCATGCCATATAAATACTCATACTTATAAGAATAGTTTTCATGTCCCAAAAGAACGTCAAAGTTATGATTTCCGATAGACTTGCTATAAGTTATCAATTGATTGAAGGTCTGAGTCAGCGTTCGGGTAGACATTTGGTTCAAACGACCCGGTCCGGCAGTGCCATCGCCCACATAAGGATTTTCATAGACTTTACGACGATAATCAATATTATTGATAGAGTAATTGGCTGTAAGGTTCAACCCTTCAACCGGAGTCAAAGTGAGATAAGTATGTCCAGTCTGATTAACACGCACCAGTTCACGTTGATTGAACTCTGTTTCAGCTATCGCATCACGTCCATTATTCGACAAGCGAGTTCCTTCATAATCATAAATATATTCACCCGGATCAGTAGTTGCCTTACCATTAGCATCCAAATAAGCACCGGTTTCCAAATCATGTTTATGAACGGGATATATAGGAGCCATGGTACGAATAAAACGGGTAAGGTTACTATATGAACTTAGGTCATGTTAATAATTGAATTATAGGGAATTAATAAGACTCAAAACATATTGTAACACTTTTACATACCTCACATATTCTCAGACAAAATGAAGTTCCTTGGGGAGAGTTACAATTTACCTTTGTCTACAATCAGCAAGGGCCACGCCGAAATTCGACGAAGCCCATTCCTAAAATACTCCATTTACCCATCCTTACTCCCCAAAGACAAGTACAATATTTATTCTTCTATCAACTCATACTTTCCTTCCGGGAACCAGCGTTCCAATATATTATCCACTTCTGATTCAATCTCAGGAGTCACATAGCGGCACACCTTTTTATAAGCATAAACCAAAGATACCGCTTCATCAATCCAGCCGATAATTGGTAACCGCTTAGCCGAAATCAAATCGATCGGCAATACCAGATACGAAAGTGCCGCCACAATCAACATCTTATCCGAAGAGGGAGTTTCGGGGCTTCGCAATACATAATATAATAGAAGTACAGGACGAGCAGTCGTTCTACCGGTGGCCTTTGCGTAATCCGTAATTTTCTCCCACAGGAGTTCATAATCAATCAAGTTTTTTTTCATTTTCATATATGATTTTGTTAAGGGTAATATATCTATTATTCCGGTAAATTTATGAACTTAACTTCGTAAGCCAAGCAACTTATGTTCGTGAGTCAAGTTACTTAACTTACTTGCCCCATGAACTTAAGTTCATTCAAATGATTATCTTGTTTATTTTCCGGTACTCATCACTCCGGAATCGTTATCACTATTATTCACCCTCCGTTGACCTGTCTTAAACTTACGGCCAAACGAGAAATTATAAGAAACACTTGCCAAAAACATTTGCGAGCTCTCCTTCACATAATTCGTTTTTTTATAAGAAGCATATTTATTCCAGTTCTCAGTCTGTTGCTTATAATTATCCGTAAACGGATTGAAAGCGCCCAACCCCACACGCAAATTCTTATGCGTGTAATACATCACCAATACCTGAATATTCTCTCCCCCCGACAAGGTTTCCCCCCAGAAATTATTCCAGTTAGTATTCATCTGCCAGTAAAGAGAGAACTGCTTGTAATTAAAGGATGCTTCAGCATTACAATACCAGTTTGTATAAGTATGAGAATATGTATTACCATGACTCATATAATGGTTTACTCCACCGGTAAACGAGAACTGTAGCATATCCTTAATAGGACCGACACGCAAAGTCAGACGCCCCGATAATTTCTGCCAATCCTTTTGATTGTCCCATGTCTGTACAATCTTGTCACCGTCCTGATACTTCTCGTCCATAATGGCATTCGGCTGATAATCATACGCTCCCCAAAGATTAGAATAAAATATACCTTTCTGCCATTCGTATGTCAACTCTGTGTGATAACGCAAATAGGCTTTCAAGTTCGGATTGCCTCGTCTGATTTGCAACGAATCCACAATCTGTTCTACAGCACTTAAATCCCCCAATGACGGCGAAGCATTACTGATATCGGATTTCCAACGAACAAATGAATTTCCCGGTAATGCATAATGCAGTACCAAACGGGGATTAAAACTATAATTCTCATACGAATCATCACCACTTTGTTTATAATAAGAACGAGTAACGCCTACCCCCAATCTGTAGTCCAATTTTTTCACCTTTCCTCTATATTCACCATAAACATATGTATCCCCTTGATTCATATCCGTTTCATAATAATGACCGTTACGGTATTCATTATTGGCAAAAGACTGAGTATGGCGCAAACCGAAACTCAAGGAATTTCCTTTAGAAAATTGCTTCTCATAAACAGCCTCCCCAATCAGAGAATATTTATCTCCCAATACATTATTATTAATATCAGTCAACAACTCATCCTGCAAACTTTCTTGATACAAACGGCGTGATTTTTCCTTATTATAAGTACCGACCACATTGAATACCAAAAGTTGCTTATTTTTCAATCCCTGTTGATAATAAAGATCCAACGAAGGACGAGACCAACTTTCTTTAGTACGGTCTATCATATCCACCTTATCATCAGAATCGGCAACATTAGTCAATACTCCTTGATAATTCCAATGCGGCTGGCTATTACTTCTCAAACGAAAAGTAGCACTGAACAATGAATTTTCGGTCTGCTGCAAATTATAATTCATACTTAAATTATTCATAAACATAGATCCGTGCCCCGGTTCACCTTCTTCTATACGATGTAATGTCGTTCCGTCCGCCAAATGGAATTCCTCTTCATTATCCCGGTACATACCATAGAAATCGCGAGGTCCCATGTAATACGAAACGCCAAACTCCGACTTCTTATGGTTCACTTTTCCAAAAACATTATATTCTCCCCACATGGCATTCATCCCCTGAGACAAATCCACTCCAAAGTTTCCCCCCGTTTCCGGACGGCGGACAATATAATCAAGCACTACCTCAGCATTACCATAACGCAAACCTGGATTGTCATGATACTCTATTCGAATAATGTCTGATGGCTGTAATGCCTTAATCTCTTCAACTTCTGCTTTCGCTCCATTAATACGAAGCTGAAGTTCTCCTCCCCCTAACACTCCTATCTCATTATTCATGGGGTTTATCTGAATACGGGGAAGCATCATCTGTTGCAACAGATTGACTCCATTTGTCGAAACCTTCATTTGCCGTTCAGAAGGAAAAATCAACTTACGATCCGAATGACTGATCTGTCCGGAAGCACTAACTGTTACACCTTCCATAGCCACAGCATCATCTTCCAACAAAATTTCCCCTAAATTTATATTCTGTTTAATTCCGTCTAATACAATGAATTGCGTACGATACCCCACACAGGATAGTGCCAATAAATAATTGCCTGCATAAACCTTATTCAGCAAGAAATCGCCTTTACCATTCGTAGTAGTCCCTCCAACAAAAACCGAATCTGCTGTTTGTAAAACTACATTAACATATTCTGCTGCCTTTTTGCTTGTCGCGTCTTTCACAGTGCCCTTTATAATTATTTGTTGGGCAAAAACTCCTTGTACCATACTGACTACCAGTATAGCTATCATTACTATTTTTCTCATTTTAAATATTATGATTTTATTCTTTTTACAAGATGGCCTGTCCTGCTTAAAAGTTATTGTTTTACTGTTTAGACGCTAGAAGCTGAAAAAAAGTTGCACTTCCCTAAACTTTTTGCTTAAAAAAAGGTTATATTTGCAGAAAACCTGTTTCAATAATGAAAAAAATTCTTCTAACATTAGCACTTGCCTTTTGTTGTGCTGCAGGGCAAGGACAAACTACAGCCAAACCGGCAGATGTCAATATTCAAGAGTTAAATACAAAGTGGGCAAAATTCACTCAGTATGCCGAACAAAAGCAAATAAATAAAGCGGTAGAAGAGGGAATACGGATAAGTACGCTCTTTACTCAAAACAGGCAATATAAAGAAGCCTTTGCCACTTGCCGACAAATGGATGCATTGATTTATTATAATGAGCAAGAAAAAAAATCACCCGAATACAAATTACGTTTCATGGTGGGTAAAGAACGCCTGCGTATGTATACGAATCTAAAAAATACAGAACAATGCAAGATACTATTGAAACAACTTCATTCCTATACAGACCAATTAAAATCAGACTCTTTACAAGAAGAGCTTCTAATGACGGAAGCCAATTATTATCAAACTTTCGGTATGACAGACAAAAGCTTGGAATGTTACAACATCTTATTCCAAAAGCGCTCTGCCGGTAAAGACGAAAAAGGAATAGACCAATGCTATAAAGACATGTTGGGATATGCCGAACAGAATAATAATGCCCCATTGGCTATTGCAATGAGAAAACTTTATACTTCATGGCAAGATTCCATAAAAGCAGTAAAAACAGCCAATGAACTAAACACACTGCAACAAAAATATGAAACCTGTCAAAAGACTTTGCAGGAAAAAGAAGACAAGATTACCACAAATCTAATTATTATCATTGCACTATGTGTGTTATCCGCCATATTGGCTGCCGGATTATTATTCTTAGCGACCCTGTTATTTAAACATATCCGCCAAGTAAAGAAATTGAAACATAGCCTACAGATAGCGAATGAAAACAATGAGCAGAAGTCTAAATTTATCGGTAATATCAGCGCCCAAATTGAACCAAGTCTGAATACAATAGATGAAGCAACAAAGGAAACAATATCCACCCCAATATTACATGAAAACATCAAGGCACTGAAAGAACTGATGACAGCTATCCAGACGTATATTTCATTGGAAGAAACACGTGAAGAACATTATCCGCTAAAGGAACTGAACATAAATACATTGTGTGAAAGTATTATGGAAAAAGCGAAAATAAACTTCAAATCCGGAGTAGAAGCAGTGGTAAATGTTCCACGTGTAAATATTAAGACAAATGCAGAAGAATTGGAACGTATATTAAACCATTTATTGAACAATGCGGCAGAATATACGAAAAGTGGTAAGATTTCACTGGAATTCAAAAAACGAAGCGCCCATACACATCAATTCATATTATTTTGTATATTTTAGGTATCGTGTTATGATATAATAAACTAAAAAGCTAATTGTAGACTTAAAGTGCTGTATATCAAAATATTGTTTTTGTTTACTTTGAATTTTCCATAATCCAGAATACAGTTGTATATGTGAAACTCAAAATTTTATAGCTATGAAAAATTAGATAAGAAAAGATGTAAGGGTATGCCTTATACCCGATTATATGGAAACGCACACTATTACCACTTATAGATTAGCAAGTGATAAATTTCTCCGCACATATTTTCCTGAAAGTGCGTATGGACTTACCCCATCCATGAAGTTCAAAAGGAGAAAGCGTTAATAATTTGTTCAGAACTGAAAAAGCCAACTTATCCATTTGTTTATAATGGGTAGGTTGGCTTTTGGGCTTAATAGTGCTGTTGGGCTATAAACAAATTAGGGTATAAAATAAATCTCTCTACCACCATCAATTGTTACTCCATTGCTGCTCCATGTGTAATTGTAATTTTCGGTTTGACTAAAACCATTATAGTCTATAGTACTACCATTCAATGATTTTGTCTGGTTTTTAGGAGCGATACCTAAATAGCCTGCCCAATAAAGGCAATCCACCTCGTCAATGTCTATACTATAAATGTGATAGTAGAACAACATGTTTTTACTATTGGGAGTAGCATAGTAATCGAAGTCGTGAATTCTTTCCCATTCCAATTTGTTATCACTGTCAAAGAAACATTTTGTTTGAACTTTAATAATGTTTCCATCTTCCCATGTGATAGTGTATTCTCTGTTCTCTCTATTGTCTTTCATAAAGATGAGATGTCCTTCGGAATCATATTTACATGTTTTTGTATTGGAATAAGTATAACCACCGGATTCAGTAATCGTCTGATAAATTTCTTCTGCAAATCCTTGTGAGTTCACCCATACCTCAATCGTATAGTTTGGGGCTTTATTACTACCATCATACTCTACTATAACATCAGGTACGCCAACAGCTTTAGTCTTTGCAGGATAATTGTAGGTAAATGTAGCCGTTCCATAGTCATCCTCCATTTTAGTAAGAAAACCATTTGAATAAGTGAATTTCATATCATCCACTTGTTGTGGAAACTTGTTCTTGAATACCTTTTCTGCTTGGGTCTGGGCTTGTGAACGCTGCTGGATTCTGAATTTAGCCAATGCTTTTGTCCCATTCTTTGGCAAAAGAGGGATAACACAACCGCGGGCATTGGATGTCATATTGGGTTTTATATTAAATGATATTATTTCATTGCGTATCACTGCACGACTTTTTATTGTCGCACTCACCCAATCAGTCGCATCTTCGGGAATGAGCACTTCATAATCAAAATTTACGTCTAATGGTATGGTTACTTTTCCTCCGTCTGTAGGTATGCTGTAGGTAAGCGGTTGTCCTTCTTCTGAACTGCTGATATTCATTTCCCATTCGTAGAAGTTAATCACGTTCAGAGATGTATATCCGTTTCCGTCAGAAACCAACACATTGACATACCCATCAACATAAGAATCGGGAGCGGTCACTGTTATAATGCCACCGTCTGTAGTCTGATTTTCCAATCTTACTTTATAATTTCCATCTGACGAGGCTGATACTATAGTTTTATCTGTAGCCCCTTTCAGTGTATATGGAATCTGAACAGTCTGCCCTGCTGAAATGCCTTGTTCTTGCACATCAAAAATAATACTTACAGCTTTATATCGGGAAAGAGTAAAAGTTGTATTGTCTGCTAATGTAAAGGTTACTGTATTATCATTGACTGTCACATCTTTAAATGTTTCATCAACAGTTGTAGCGGCAGCCCCTAACTTAGTCCAGTTAGCCCCTTTGTCATAAGACACATACCAGAAATTATTTTCTATCTTTAATTGTGGAGTGATACCGTCCTTTCCATCCGTACCACTTTCTCCGTCTTTTCCATCAGTGCCTATAGCCTTTATTTTATTTCCGCCACTATCCAGAAGCCATTTTCCGTCGAGTGTCCAATAGTAAATTCCATCAGAATCCTTTGACACCCCAATAATAGGCGTGACTCCATCTTTTCCATCAGTACCATTTACTCCATCCTTTCCATCTGCACCATCTTTCCCGTCCTTTCCATGATAGATAGTTATAGGTTGGCTTTTAGTAAATGTAATAGTATAACCCACTTCCTTACCATCCTTGGTGATAGGGGTTACGCTTGTTACATAATCGTTGTTTTCCAACGCTACCACAATGTTTTGCAGAGAGGAGATATTTGTGTTTATTTGTTTGCAGATTTCTTCCAGTTGCGTAATTCTATTCTCCAAATTATCTACTCTGTCTATAATAATAGAATCATCATAATCATCACCGCAAGACGTAAAGCTTATGCTAAAGAGGATGGCAATAATTGCCATTCCATTTAATCTGAATGCTTTCATTGTTGTTTTATTTTTAATATGAATCTATTTAATGTATTTATTCCCACTTAAAAGAATAAATTGTAATATCAGTTTCGGTACGAGTTTCTGTTACATTTCTTTCATCATTAGTAATAACACCGTCACCATTTTTATCTGTAAATGATTGTTTAGTAGTGTTCACGTATGTATATGTTACAGTGCAACTTTCCACATATCCATCTTTATCTAATTTATATTCAAATTTAACTGTATCTTCATAAGTATATTCAGACTTACAAGTTTCCTTGAAATATTCATCATAATATTCATATATTTCAGTATCCTTACTAAATATCTGTTCGGGCAGTTGATTAGTGCGCATACCTACGAGTTCGGGATGTGCGAAGAAAATATAATCATCATCTAAAGCATCCCAGCCTTCATCTTCCATATTTGGGAACCATCCCTTACAAGTCTTTCCGTTGTAAGTGTATTCATAAACATAAGATTTTTCACTATTATTCTCTTTGTATATATGTTTTGTCATTTTCCCATTATCCCAAGTATAAGTATAGCTGCAATCGTCACCACTATGTCTTTCATCCGTTTCATCTACTTTAATTAATTGGTTGGATGAGTTATAGGTAAATGTTTTTGAAGCTCCTTCGTTGTTCTGTTGTTTTCTCACTAAATTATCAGAAAGTGTGTATGTTCTTCTTGCATCTCCACGTTTTGTTGCAATAATGGTATTATTGCCCCAAGTGAAATTGATAATATTGTTGTCTGAATGTCCATCCTCGTTATCAACAATGGATGTTAGCCTGCTTTGATTGTCGTACGAGAATGTATATATACTGATATACCCATCATCAGATGTTTCTTTAATCTCCATTAGTTTCTTTTGGTTGGTGATAATACCATCATCATTTTTGATTGGGTCATCGTCATCACTGCAAGAAACAAAATTCACACACATTACTACGGCTAGTAAAGCCATTCCAATTAATCTAAAAGTTTTCATTTTTAATCTAAGTTTATTTGTGCCTCTATGTTCCCAATAGATAGCATTAATAAATAAGTTCAGAATAAGCATGAGGAACACAACAAGAAGCTGCATACTTATTAATTGATAGATAGACTGTCTGTTTTTACCATAGTATTATAGCCAATGTTCCCTATTGACTGTTACAAAATAAAAGAAGCGTGGGAACTATTGAGTATTATCTTATTGAGGCTCTGGACTGCCCAAGTCAAGTAATAAACAATAGCCCACGCCAAACGATATATAGACCATCTTTATAGATAGGTATATAACATTGACGTGAGCGTCCTTGCTTATTATCCTTGACTTTTGAAATTGTCCAGATTCCAATAAGGGATAATATCAATAACGCTCTTTATTAACTAATATGTCCTTCCAGTCCCTAACTCATTAGGTGTCTGGAATTGGCACAAAGTTACTAAATTACGTTTGATTAGCAAGAACTATTGTTTATTAAATCACCTGGTAAGCTGTTCTTCTGTATCACTTCAAGTAGGTAGAAAATTCAGAAGTCGGCATATAAAAGCAAATTTCTGAATAATTCTACCTCAATAAATGTTTAAGACTTTATAAACTGATTCTTTATCCGTTGAACTGTAGAGATTCCAATACCTTGTAATTTGGCTATATTCCTAATTGAATAGCCCTTTTTTAATAAAGCGATGGTATCTTTGTATTCCTCTTTTTTCTTATCATCAGTCTTAATACTGCCTTGCTTTCTGCCAAGTTTGCCACCTTTGGCAATGTAGTTTGCCCTTCCAGAATTAAGACGGTAAGTAATGTTTGACCGTTCAATGTTTGCCATTTCTGCGAGTACAGTCACCATGATGGAAGCTATTGGATTCACCTCTCCATTAGGTTGTAAAGTATATAAGCCTAAATTCTGTATATATACTGATACCTTGGATTCATGTAGCATATCCAGAGATTTAAGCACTTGTAACGTGCTTCTGCCAAGTCTGGAAAGTTCAGATAACAGTAGGTAATCCACATTCTTTTTTATACAGAACTGTAGGCAGTCAGTAAGCACCTGACGTTCTTCATTCTTCTTTGCACCGCTTATGTGTTCTTCAAATATGGAAATAACTTCTATATTCTGGGAATTGGCAAAACGTTTCAAATCCTCTATCTGCCTTGTTGTGTCCTGCCTATCATTGGCAGAAGAAACACGAGCATATATTACTGCTGTTTTCATTTTATTCTTTGAATTAATTGATAACTAAAAAGAATGTGTTCAAAGCAACCTTATAGATTAATTTGAACACATTTTCCATTTGAACACACAAATTAAAAAGGTCTGTTCCCATATTTATATTCTAATATGGAATTACACACCCTATCATAGAAGGAAAATCCACCACCGGAACAGAAGTAACTTTCATAAATGACTGCAAATTCTCCTTTAATTCTTTCTTCTTCTGATAACTGATTATCAAATTTATCCAACCAGTATTTTAAGGCTTGTATAACTTTGATATAGCGTAGGTTGTTATCCACATAACCCAATCTGTTTTCCAAGTCTTTAATGTGCTTTATTACTTTTTCTATCTGTTTATCCATAGTTCTGTAAAAATAGGAAAGGACACCTAAATAAATAGATGCCCTCTCATTAGTTAGTCAATAAACCATTTGTAATGCTCATCCCCATGCAGGGCTGCATTGATTCCAACAGCCATTTCAGTTGCATTTAATGAGCGGTCTAAGAATGAATCTATATAGCTGCTCTTATTTGCACCCGTTAATAGGTTGTAGAACTTCCACATATTCAAGTCATTTCCAAAGCTGCCAAAGTTCTCATCATTAATGTAGGCTTTTGCAACACTGTTAATCTGTGTATCTGTAAGCAACATTCTTGGCAGTCTCTTTTGGTAGCCATTGGGCAAACACTGATAAAGTCTCATTTTGCCCAATATTTGTGCAAATTGGTGTTCACTCATTGAAGTATTGCCCAACTGTTGCATCAAATGCAGATGTTTGGCAGGGTTGTAGTTGTTGAACAACTCCAAGGCAGAACGGTAAAGTTCACTTGTATTGCTCACCCTTAAATCATCCTTGTAACCATCTGTAAAGATGCACATGTTGCAACAAACTTGGTTTTTAAAGCCAATAGCCAACCTAAACAACTCTGGAACTTTCTTGCTGTATAAGTTCATTTGATTATAGGCTCTGACCCCTACTATTGAAAGGTTCAACTTGTTTCCCTCAACCGTTTCATAGATTGTAGGAATATCAATACTGAAAGCTGCCCTCTCATAGTAGATTGTTTTGTCTGATTCCAACAACTGATTGGCAGGTTTGTGGATAGCTTCGGGAATACGACCCTTAATCACATGAGAGACACGAATATCGGGTGTTCCGATAGTCTCACCATTGTAGTAGGAGTTTGCAGCTTCCCAAACAGTTTCAATAAATGCAGCATGGTTTACTGTAAGCTCATTGTCTTTTGCAAAAACGGGAGTAATACAATCATTTTTCAAATGTTGCAAGGTAGCTCCTTGGGTGTTTGCCTCAATGAAATGATTTACCCTTTTAGGCGTTGCAGTTTCTTCAATAATGGTTGCTTCTTCTGCAAACTCACCTAAATTCATTCTCTCTCTGTTCTCTGTTGGCATGATAACTAAATTTGTCATAATGATAAAAGTTTAAATGATTAATAATTCTTTTTATATCAATGTACAGAGGGGGACTAAGGGGTAGTATGCCGTAAAGACAGCCACTCTTATATATTTAAGATTACTGATTGAATAGGGAGGGGGATTCTTATATGAAGTACCTTATATGTCTGTTTTCTTGATTTTTAGCTAAACTGAATGTAGGTGATTAGCTAGTTTAGTCAAGCATGACGGAATACGGTATATCTTCTTTCTTCTTTGTAATATTTATATTCAGCACTTTAGCTATATACTCCAAAGTTATTTCTTCGGAAGTTATTCTATTAGTTAGCAAACTCCTAATTTCTTCATCTTTCATATAACCTAGCTTTCCTGCTATTTCAACAAGTAAGCTGTTTCTTCTTCTGACACTGCCATCTTCCATTACTGTTATTTCATCGTTTCTATCTGGTGGAACAACACCGTTATCAATGCACCAGTCATAGATAATATGATAGATTCTTGTATCTGAATCAGCCTCTTTAAAATCTGGAATAATGGACTTGTTCAGTATCAGCAAACCATTAGTTATATATTTTATCTGTCCTGCATTGACTGCCATTTCCAGATATTTATTTAATGTCTTTGCATCAATGCCCAGTTTCTTAGATAGTTCCGTTTTGTTAAGCCCATCCAGATACGGACTTTCACTTATATACTTGTTCGTTTCCTTTTTGCATAGAGCCTTTATTTTAAGCAAGAAGTTCTTTAATTTAGTTCGTTCACCGGCTTTCGTAATGTTCATATCATCATTAAAGAAACTGTTATAAATATAGAAGAAGTTCTCATTACATTTTGCCATATAATATTTGTTGTACGTTTTGTAGCTTCCCTCTGCTATTACATTATTAATTATCACTTTATCAACAAGATTCTTATTCTTCTTTAGCCTTGCAACGCTTCTTTTTACAGTGCTTAATGATATGCCTAGTTTTTCGGAAATCTCCTTTTCCGTAATATTATCCGCAATGGAAGTTTTATAATTTATCCTTGATTTTATATAGGCATATACTATGGTATCCATATTATCTATATTATTAATGTCTTTTGTCAGTGTCGTATATTGTTGTTCCATTGTGCGCAAACGGTTGGTTATTTGATTCTTCTTGGTATATGTTATAAATCTCTCCGTTTTTCAGAGCCTTGTTGTATTTACGTGTTCCACCTAGATACCGCTTCAATTCCTTTCTGGTATTGAACAGTCTGTTGTTGTATATCATCATAATGTTACGTTTTTGTTATTAGTTACTTATCTACGAAAGCTCAAAATCTGATAATGAAGTACGAAGCACTGAATTATCTATGTTGTAATGTTAGTATTGTAGTAATGTATAGAGTATCATTTTTCCCCTATACTTGGTGTCAAATTTCCCATAGACTACGGTTCATTTTTCCTTAGTACCACTTTACTAAGACTATCTTTAAAAAACATCTGTAATTTACTTCCTTGTGTTATCTGGCTGGTTATGTATGCCGGAACAAGTATTATATGCAGTTCTTGATACTGCTTTATAGAGAGGCTCCGGTAGTCATAAATTACGAGACTGCCAATTATCCAGTTTAAAGTAGAATGTAATTCTACGCTTGTTCACCTGCTTCTTTTTCTTTAGAAAGCCGTTCATTTTAGCCCATATACCGACAGCCACCTTATTACCAGTAATTCCATCACTAAAAGCCATTTCTTTTAATTGTTCAAAGGTGTAATACTCCATAATTGAATTGTTTTAGGTTAGTTTCATTATATACTGTAAAATCTATAGTGCTTGAATTATTCTAGGCAGTTCTGGATATACCCCTGCTCGTGGTAACTCTTTATCTTTTTATCTCTATACGATTATACTCATTTCTGGACGGTGTACCTAATCAAAGGAACACTTTCTATAGATAGCTTGTCTATATCGCCATATTGCCGTTATTCCTTTCTCTGAATAAGCTGGCAGACAAGAATAGTGACTTTATGCACTTCTTTTGTCAATAGTTTATATTTATGGCTATTGACGGATAGGCAATATTCGGAATAGATAGTTAAATAACTGTATATTAGCGATTAATTAACGTATCGAAGTAGGTGCTATATAACTTGGTTAGTAGGTAAAAAACGGCAATAAAAAAAGGCAGTCAGTTGCCCGGCTGCCTTTGTAAACCTGTTTTTGAAATAAGCAAGTTTAATCCAGTCCGACACAAGCTCGGACAAATTCCATTTCTTTATCTCTATCTTTTTGTGACAGATTTTCATTCCACTCTTCATCTTCTACAGACCAGCTTCTTCTAATTGTCACATCGTACAATTCTATACAGTAGCTTGTAGCTGGTTTATGTTCCATAAAAATGAATACTTCCGCATCCATATCTATTGCATCCGTATCATACTTATGCAGTCTTTCTATAGTTTCTGCGTCCGTTATTTCTTGATAATAAATGCCTTCGTATTCTTCTCGTTTCTCCCATTCTCTATCCATCTCAAAGATTCTTTCCAGATATTTGGAGTCAATACAATACTTCTGGATAAATTCAGAAGCGAAACCTGCACCGTAATGTAAATAACCAATTTTGCACACGTCTTTCTTTAATTCAATGATACAACCTCTTGTACTCATAATTCAAAATGTTTAAAGTTATTATTAAGTATATCCTGCATGAAATCCCTATCCAGAGGAACACAGCAAGGGTCAAAAACACCTCCTGCATTTGGAATTTCGTATGATTCATTTATTAGTTTTGCATCTTTAAGACCTTGCAATAACTGAATAGCAAACCCACGACAGCACGCTCTCATTGAAAAGTATTCACTTACTACCTCTGCATTTTGTTTGGTTTGTGCCCATGCCAACATCTTTGCCAACATATACTCATTAAAGTTTATACTATACTTCTCCAAAAAAGTAAATAGCCTTGTAAATTCTTTCATTTTCATATCCATATTTATTTGATTAATTAATAGTTCTCTTCCATGTAATTTTTCCAAAGTCTGCTCAGTTCTTCATAAATGATGGTTTCCTTTGTTTTTCCACCTCTTGTGCCTTTAGCCTTTTCTATGTTTTCCGCATTTTCACGTTGAACATTGGCTAGAAAGTGGCTCATATTTTTAGTGAATGTACTTTTTTCGCTATCATCCGTATCTTCATACTTGCCAATAATCCAGTCAATGAGTGTACGGCTCTTCAAGAACTCCGTACTGAATGATTTTTTGGCTGCTTCAACCAGCGTTCTGCCTCTGCTGATGTTGTTTGACTTTCTAAGTACTTCATCAATATTGCCGTTGATAGCCCTGACGAGAACTGTCTTGTTTATCTTACTGCCAAATGTAGCCCACTTGGAAGCCGCATCCAGAGAGTAGCCCACACTAGTCAAATCAGACACAAAGTCCAATGTCGGCAATTCTTCTTCAACCATCATTCTCACTCCCTTTACATAATCCGCACCTTTCCATGGGGTAGTGGCAATGTTGATTTCTGCCAATGCTTTTTCAATGCCAACAGACGGATTCAAAGAATACACGAAATAGAACTCTCCTTTGTACTGTTTATCCGGTTCAACCTTTGCATTTTCCTCCAGAAGTCTTAAATGGGCACTATAACGGTGGTTTGCATCCAACAGAACAACATAACCATTTCCGTCCTTGATTTCTTCACCAGTGGTAAAATCAATCACTTTTAAACCGTCTTTAATTGCAGTGGAAGCGTCCACAATGATTGCAGGTACTAACTGACCGTATTCCCTCATTGATTTCATTTTAGCCTTGACTGCCTTTTCATTCAAATCTCTGTTACCAGCCAATCTTGCTACTTTTACACCATTGTTAGTTAATTCAGTTAATGTAATAATTTTATTTCTCATAATTTATCACCGTTGCCCTACGGATTTATATTGGCTTCTGGCACGCCGTTATTATTTTTTTGATGATGCAAAATTAGGTAGGAATTTAGGGGTGACAAAGGAATCTACCGAATGCCCATGTGTGTAGAAAACGTGCCCATTCCAGTACGCAAAAAAAATGCGTACCGAAAAGAATAAGCCTTTCAGTACGCATTTCTGCTATTGTTTTTATGTATGTCGTTTATGAAACTACCATGTAGTTATTAGCTATAACAGACGGGAATTTCTCGTTCTTGTATCTCCTAAGGAGATTGGATAACATTCTGTTCTTGTTGCCCTCGGAATCGTATTCTTCATTATATCTTTTGCCATCATAGCCCACTGTATAGATAAGCCTTGAAACAAGCATCATCTTGTCTTTAGATACCTTTACCTTTTTATTGGGTATGGTGGTAGCCTTTCTTCTTTCAATAAAGAATAGAAACATATCCGTAAACTTCCACTTCTTATAGGATATGTCAAGACTGGACTTGTCTGTAAAGCTGATTTTTGACGATAAGTCATTTCTGATAAAGCCCTCCAAGCCTATGTTCTTTAATTGTTTAATCATGGTTTCTCTGTCTTGTTCACTATGTATAATATCACTGTATGTATTGATAAAATGCTGCAAGGCTGCTTGAATGATTCTGATTGTGTCCTCCCTTTCAACAACATAGCTTTTCTTGTTGTTCTTCTTTAAGGTGATACTGGTAGCTTCCAATAGATTGGTATAGAAATAGCTAAAATCTTCTAATATGGACTTGTTCAATGCAGGTGCATTTGTGCCAATATCCTCTATAAAGTCATATACGAACAGAAGTAGATACCAAAACTTGCTAACGTCCAACTTATACGCTTCAATGGTATTCTGTAAATCTTCATTAGTTAGAAACTTCTCTTTGAAAGTATCATCCAACTTTCTGTATTCTCGTTTCTTGTATTCTTCCAAAGTTCCTTTGAAAGTTTGCATTTCTTGTGTTCTCTCGTACCTTTCTTCAACAGATAGATTTCTTTCCGCATATCTGTTGGCGAATATGGCAGGTGCGGAAGATTCTACGGGTATCATTCCCGTATCTGTTTCTGCATAATCTGGCAGGAAGTGATTGGCTACTTCCCACATGTATTCTAATAGTGGTTCATTTAGACATTTGTAGCTTTCAGTCCAATTTACTTTCAAATCTGGAAGTTCCGCTATCTGGTTTTCTTCTGGCATGATACATTCATTATTAGTTATACTGCAAAATAAAAGAAAAGTCTGCAAATTGCAGAAGACTTTATTTCTTATCTTCTTTGAGTACCTTTAGTCTGGCTCTGTATTCCCTTTGTCTTCTGGCATTTTCTTCCTTATGTTCTTGGCAATACTTCACATTATATTCTCTGTTCTTCTGTTTATCTCTTATTGGCTTAAAGCGTTGTTCATAACAGTTGATTTCTTGCAATCTGTTAATGCCTTTAACCTTTCTAAGGTCAGTATAAGCCTTATTCTTTTTTGTATCTAAAAGGAACTGTAACGGTTTCTCTGAAAGTGTAGGATAAATGGAAATATTATATTGGTATGCACCCAGTTTATCAATAAAAGCATAATCCAGCACTTCATGTATGATTTTGAATCTGGTTTCATCATCCTTTATATTATTGATTGTTTCGAGTGTTACACCAGTAACCTTTGATTCAATGTCTATCAGCATTTGTTTGACTGCTGATTGCTCATTCTTCCATTTATTGAGAGCCTTGTTTTCTTCACTTATCTTATCGTTCAATTCTTTAATGAACGAATCAGCCTTATTAATAGAAAGTGTTCCGTCCACATAAGCTCTATGCTCTATTACATCTATCTTGTTTTGTATGGCGGTTATTCTATTTTCAGAAGTGGTTATTTTATTGTCATAGTTCTCCAATTGCTGTTGGTATTGCTTTCTGGCTTCATCATTATTGGAGGTCATCCTTCCTAAATAAATCATACTACCAGTATACCACAATATACTATCAACTAAATTTATTTGAATCCAGAATCCTTTGTCACAGTTTTGGCAGTGATAGGTATTATTGTTCTTCTTGGCTACCATAGTACCCCCACAATAAGGACATCTTAACAAGCCTTTGCCAAAATAATAGTTATTGTATTGCTTCTTTGCCTTGTAAACATTGCCCTCCGCTATTTTTTTACAACGTTCAATCATTTCTAAAGTTACAATGGCGGGATAAACATTGCCCTCTGTTCGCAGCTTGTTGTAACCGTTGCTACTGGACGGCAGACCGGCATAGGCTGTATTATTGAGTATGAGTGATACCATACTTCTGGCTGTAGATAATTTATAATTAAAGATACCAGTGTGTATCAATTCTTTAGCTAAGCTTCCATAACTGTATTTCCCAGTTAGATACATATTAAATATTTGTTCTACTACGGCAGCACTTTCATCCGGCACAATCTTCCTTGTCTTTTCGTCCACTTTATAGCCATACAATAACCAGCCTCCGGTATAGTATGATTCTTTCCTTTTGGCGTCCTTGGTGCGTTTCCATCTGGCTAACTTGGTTCTCATCTCACTTTCCGCCATCTGACTGAACAATGTGAATATCATTTCTGCACCCTCGTCAATATCACCGTTATCTTTAAATAAACGTATGGACGGTTCCTTTATTACCAACTGCACCTTATGGTTGATTAGATAGTCCAGCACACTAAAGTTAATCTTCTTTCTTCTGGCAATACGGGACACTTCCCAGCAATAGACACAGTTAATGGCATTGTCCGTTTCTATCAGTTCTTTCATTCTGTTAAGTCCTGCACGTTCTTCTTCTGATAGCTTGATACCGGATTCCTTTTCACAGATAGGTATAATATCATCTGGTGAATAACCGTCTTTAATCGCCATCTCATATATTGCTCTTTCTTGTTCGTCAAAGTCTTGTGTCTTTGTAGATACTCTGACTAATAGTATCGCTTTCATTATCAATGCTTTTTGATTTTTATGATGCAAAGTTAATTAAAAACGTAACAAGTTATCTAAAATATCTAATGAAATACATACTAACTGATACGGGAACGGGAATTCCGGTTGAAGCACGTGAAAAACTGTTCAAGCCATTTGCAGAAATACGCGATTTAACGCAAGGAAACGGACTAGGGTTGCCTACTTGCAGCCTTATCGCTTATAAATTAAATGGTACACTGACTTTGGACACTGATTATAAAAAAGGAACTCGGTTTATACTGGAACTTCATGTATAATAGTGTACATTCTCACATATTAACACGGATTATTCATTTTGACAATCAATAAATTTGATGTAATCCATGTTAATATGTGATGATTCCTGTACCTCTCCGCTAGTGAGATTATAAATAATTAATGAGAAGAAAGAGACAACACATCCAATCCTGAAGGAATTTGGAATACCCTTAATCCAAATTCGGGAAGAACAGCCAACAAATGGTCAAAAACCTCTGCTTGCAAACGTTCGTATGGAATCCAGTCTTTATTGGCTGAGAAGAAATAAAGTTCTATGGGTAATCCTTGCGGCGTAGGTTGTAATTGACGCACCATCAAAATCAATTCTGTATTCACCCGAGGATTATGACGCAAATAATATTCCAGATAGTGACGAAATACATAAAGATTCACCTCCTCCTTTCCTGTCTTTTCAAAGCCTGACATCCAGACTTGTTTTTCAATTTTTTTCATTTGTTCCGGTGTACAGAAACGGACCGTATTCATATCTATATTAATAGAACGTTTCACTCTGCGTCCACCACTTTCCCTCATGCCACGCCAATTCTGAAACGAATCACTGACCAATGCATAAGGTGGGACTGTAGTTATAGTATTATCCCAATTGCGTACCTTTACAGTGGTAAGAGTCACTTCTATTACTGTACCGTCCGCTCCGTATTTCGGCATGGTAATCCAATCTCCCGGACGGAGCATATCATTGGCAGAAAGCTGGACTCCGGCTACCAGCCCCATAATCGTATCTTTGAAAACCAACATCAAGATAGCTGCAGAAGCACCCAATCCGGTAAGAATATTCACAGGATCTTTATCAATCAAGGTACTGACTATAATGATCACCCCTACACAAATCACAATCAGTTTTATCATCTGATATACCCCTTTCAGAGGATGATTCTTTAGTTTCTCATGTTCGCTTGAAATGGTATAGAGGGAAGTCAGAAAAGAACAAATCAACTTCATGGCTACAGCCGTGATATACACCCAGCATAGCTTCAGAATGAATGTCAAAGTCACAGGTTCATGCGGAAAAGCAAAAGGAAGCAATACATACAATATAATAGGTGGAATAAGATGACACATATTATCTAATACAGCATCATTGAATAAATAATCATCCCAAGTAGCCTGAGTCCTTGCCGTCAGTTTCTTTATAGTAGGAACTACTATTTTTCTACAAAAATAATCTGCCACAAAAGCAATGATCAGAATCCCTGCTATAATGACAATACGCTGGGTTATGCCCAGGCTTTCCTTATGCACACCCATCTGTTGCAATAAGTTAGTAATATCGTTATTTATTGTATCCATATTTCCATGTGTTTGTCGCAAAGATACACAAATTCACCACAGATAACGCAAATCCATACAGTTTTTAAATCGAGTTATCCGTATAAATCTGACCAATCTGTGGTGAAACCAAACAATTATTTTTTCTTAGTCAGCCATTTTTCCTGAATATGCTGCATCACTTCATACCAGTTAGGAATATAAATGGTAGCAAAAATTGTATTCACAGCCATACCGAACACCACTGCCGCACCCAGTGCCACACGGCTGCCTGCACCGGCTCCTGTGGCAAACAACAACGGCATCACACCCAGCACGAAGGTAAATGAAGTCATCAGGATAGGACGCAAGCGCACATGCCCTGACTCGTATGCCGCCTCACGGATAGGATTGCCGGCCTTACGGTAATCACGGGCGAACTCCACAATCAAGATACCATTCTTCGCAGACAAGGCTATCAGCAGAATAATACCGATCTGGGTATAAATACTCACCGGAACCCCCATCACCCAGCAGCCCAACATCGCTCCCAAAATAGCAACCGGAAGCCCCATCACGGCAGCCACCGGACTTGTCCAGCTTTCATACTGTGCCGCCAGTACCAAATAGGCTACCAACAAGGCCATGATTAAAATAATTGTAGTAGTATTACCTGCCTGAGTTTCCTGATAGGCAACAGAGGTCCATTCATATCCAAACTCACCACCTAGCTGATTTTTAATCAAACTCCCCATAGCCTCTATCGCCTGTCCGGAACTACTGCCCGCAGCCGGCGTACAAGTGATGGAAGCAGCCGAATACATATTATACCGGTTTATCTGGTCCATCCCCAGTTTTTGTTCTATCTGCGTAAAACTGCTGAAAGGCACCATCTCTCCCTTCGAATTGACCACACTCAGTTTTAACACATCATCAATCACTTTTTGGGCTTGTTCGCCAGCCTCCAATTTCACTTGGTAGATACGGCCGAATTCCACAAAATCATTTACATAAGCCTGCCCCATGTAATACCCTAATGTAGAAAAGACCTGATTCAACTGCAAACCCATCAACTGAACTTTATCCCGGTCTATATTCAAAAAATATTGAGGTACATCCGCTTGATACATACTGCTCATGGAAGCGACAGCCGGCTCATTATGATAATTAGCCAATAGAGCCTCAACCGCCTTTTGCAGTTCTTCCGGACCCAAAGACTTACGATCCTCCAGTTCGAGTTGTAAACCACCTGTATTGCCCATACCTGGAATAGCCGGAGGAATAATACCAAAAACCTGGGCTTCCTGTATCATGGCATATGCCTGTCCGTTAAAACGATTGACCACCGCTTGAGCGGTATGCTTTTTACCCGCACGCTCTTTCCAATTCTTCAGCACCACAAAATAGGTAGCCGCATTAGGCAACTGACCACCTCCCATGATACTGAATCCGTTTACGCCCAAATAAGTCTTCACTTCGGGATACTCTGACAAAATAGCATCAATCTGCTTACCCACCATCTGTGTACGCTCTAAAGAAGAAGCTGCCGGAAGCTGAATGGCAATCATAAAATATCCGTCATCTTCTTCAGGAATAAAGGTGCTGGGCCATTTTACAAACATCAGAATAGCAATGACTGAGATTACGATATAAGAACCGATAGCAATAACCGGCCGTGCCAACAACCATTTTACCGAAGCGTCATAAACCCGCTGCATCCAGTCATTCATCTTGTCAAACCAGAGGAACAAACACGCTTTATGCGTCGGGGTGGGACGGAGCAACAGAGCGCAGACTGCCGGAGTCAAGGTCAATGAGTTGAAACCACTTATCACTGTAGAAGCCGCGATGGTCAAAGCAAACTGTTTATAAAGCTGCCCGGAAATACCGCTAATCAGCGTAGTAGGAATAAATACGGCAAGCAGTACCAGCACCACTCCGACAATAGGTCCGGTAATCTCCCCCATAGCCTGCTCGGTAGCGGCACGGGCGTCCAGCTTCCCTTCATCCAGAATACGGGTGGCATTTTCAGTCACCACTATGGCATCATCCACTACAATGGCTATAGCCAATATCAAGCCGAACAGTGTCAATGTATTGATGGAAAAGCCTAAAGCAGCCATTACCGCCAATGTTCCGATAAGGGACACAGGGATAGTAAGACAGGGGATAAGAACCGCCCGCCAGCTTTGCAGGAAAAAAAAGATAACCAGCACCACCAGAATAATCGCTTCCACAAAGGTCTTCATCACTTCATCAATGGAGTCGTGTACCACATCGGTAGTATCCAACGTCACATTGTATTTCACCCCAGCCGGAAATGTTTCAGCCAGTTCCGCCATACGGGCACGGACGTGTTTAGAAACATCCAGCGAATTACTTCCCGGCAACTGGTAAACAGCAATAGCAGCCGTAGGTTGCCCTTTCAAGCGGGAAACAACTCCATACCCGGCACTGCCCAACTCAATTTTTGCAACATCTTTCAGACGGAGCACTTTTCCCTGGTCTTCCACTCTCAATATGATGTCGCCGAACTCTTCGGGAGTAGAAAGACGTCCTTTTACATTCAGCGTATATTGAAAATCATTATCAGCCGAACTGCCGATGGGTTGTCCCACATAACCGGCAGACACTTCCATATTCTGACTTTGAATGGCAGCATAAACCTGCTGCGGGGTAATATTGCGGATACGCATGGTTTCAGGATTCAGCCATACGCGCATGGAATAATCACCGGCTCCCATGACATCCACCGCTCCTACCCCTGGTACACGTGTCAACTGGTCTACCAGATTCAAATTGGCATAATTGGTCAGATAAAGGCCATCATAAATACTGTCACCACTCAGTGTAAGCATCATCACAATATTAGATGACTGCTTCTGCACCGTCACTCCCTGTACCTTCACAGCTTCGGGTAAAGAATTCAATGCTACACTGACACGGTTTTGTACCATCACAGTTGCCATATCGATATCCGTTCCCACTTCGAAAGTCACTGTCAGCGAATAAGCGCCCGATGCAGAGGAATTGGAACTCATATACAACATTCCGTCCACACCGTTTACCTGCTGTTCAATGGGGATACCGACAGTTTGAGCTACAGTTTCAGCATTGGCACCCGGATATACCGCACTGACTTGCACGGTAGGAGGCGTAATATCGGGATATTGCGCCACGGGCAATATATTCAGGGTTACAAGTCCGGCCACCACGAATAACAAAGCCAGCACCGTGGCAAATATAGGCCGTTCTATGAAAAATTTTGAAAACATAAGGCTATTGAAGTTTATTGGTTTGTTCTATCGGTTTAATTTTCATGCCTTGACGCACTTTCAACAATGCCTTGGTGACATAACGTTCGGAAGGTGACAAGCCACTTTTTACAACACGCATATTATGATCCGCCAACTGCCCGACTTCAATATGCCGATAATTCACTATATCACTGTCATTCACTACATACAAATATTTACCCAACTGGTCTGTTCCGATAGAAGCATCATTAACCAACACTGCATTCCGCGCTTCACCGTATGGTAAGGTGACACTGACAAATAATCCGGGACGAAGCATCCCGTCAGGGTTATCCAATTCCGCACGCAAACGGAGAGTACCTGTAGTTAATGTCACATTGGGAGAAAGATAATCCAGTTTCGCTTTCCATGACTGTGCCCCGTCAGTTCCCAAACGCAAGGTTACAAAATGAGTTTCCGCAGGAATCTTGCTGGCAGCCTCCTGGGCCAGCTCGTATGTCAGATATTGGTTATCTGCAATATTAAAATAGGAATACATACGGTTATCCTTATAAACAGTAGCCAATTTAACCGGTTGCAAAGCACCACCAATATACGCCCCGACAGAATAAGCCGAAACATCAACCACTCCGTCACAAGGAGCCTTGACATAGCAATAACTCAAGTTGGTACGCGCAGTTTTCAAAGCTGCTTCAGCATTACTTACGGCAGCCTCACAAGCCGCCACATGACTTTCTGCCTGTAAATATTGTATACGGCTCACCGCATCACTTTTTATCGCTTCTTTCATACGTTGATAACTACTGACAGCATATTCAAGATTGGCTTTAGCCGTTTTTAATTCAGCTTCCGCTTGTTTCACTGAATTTTCATAAAGTGTCGGTTCTATAACGAACAATACCTGTCCCTGACGTACCCGGGAACCAGGTGCAAAATTCTTGGATTGTAAAGTTCCATTTACTCGTCCCACCAAATCTACAGTAGATTCCGCTTCCAGATAACCGGGATAATCTTTGGTCAGCGTCACATTTTCCACCAAAGGTTTCGCAACATCTACAGGCAATGCCTGCATTTCTGTCTGAGAAGGTTTATTTTTATCGCAGGCGGTCAACACACATACCGTCCATGCGAAAGCTATCATTATTTTTTTCATATCTTGGGTTAGGTTTTTATTATTTCTATAGTTCAACAGCTTTTCCGTCGCAGCCTACCAGCCTCCTCCCAATGCCTGATACATCTGGATCAGACAAAGCAATGAATATCCCTGTGCCTGCACCAATGAATTCTCGTATGACAGTAACGAACGCTGTGCATCCAATACATTTTGGAAAGGGCTCAGCCCCTGTTTATATAAGTCCAATGAAAGTTTAAATGCCTCTTTCCCCTGATTCAACATCTCACGACATGCTACAATCTGTTTGATGGAATTCTTATAACTACTCATGGCATTATCCACCTCCTGCACCGCTGTAAGAACCGTAGTATTGAACTGATTGATTGTTTCATCCAGTTGTGCACGCTGCAAGCGTACATTATTCGCACGCTGGCCACCATTAAAAATCGTCCAGCTCATAGAGGGAGCGATACTCCATGTCATACTGCTACGTCTAGTAAAATCTTTCATATCATGTGAAGCATAGCCGAAGGAACCGTTCAGAAAAAATGAAGGAAGCCAATCGGTCTTGGAAGCTCCCAACAAGGCTGCTTGTGCATTGACTTGACGTTCGGCAACCCGTACATCGGGACGTCGTAAAAGTAATTGTCCGGGAAGACCGACCCCTACCGGCTCTATATAATCGGGTAACGGTTTTCCCGTTTCCAGTGCAGCCGTCACATCCTGAGGATAAAGCCCGAGCAATACAGCCAACGCATTCATATATTGAATAATACCGGATTCTGTAGCAGGAATAGAAGCCAATGTACTATAATAAACCGATTTAGCCTGAGCCACATCCAGTTTGGAAGCCAGTCCGGTATTATAACGCACTTCAGTTATATCCACCACCGCCTTTTGAGATAAAGCATTGCGCTGTAACACACTGAGTTCCTGTTGGGCCTCACGCAAATTAAAATAGGCTGACGCCACTTCTGCACAAAGACTTACCATCGTCGCATTGTACTCTTCACGACTTGCCGCAAAATTTTCTTTCTGCGCTTTCACCCGTTGGCGGATGGAACCGAACACATCCACCTGCCAGCTCATATTAACCGTTGCATCATAATACCCCACTCTGGATTGAGGCTGTCCCGTACCGGTATTGCCACTAGTCTGTTGGCGGTTCCACCCGGCATCCAATGACAAAGCCGGATAATAGCCTCCTCTGGCTATCCTCAGATTCGCTTTCGCCATATCTATACGATTCAAGGCTGTAAGGACAGACGGATTCTGCCTGACAGCCACATGAATCAATGAATCCAGTGTGGCATCCTGAAATACAGTCCACCAATGGTCATCCACCGGAAGCAGTTGTTGAAACATCGCATCCTCTTCTTGCCAATGTTCCGGCAAGGGTACATTCAATAATTTTTCGGCCCGCTGCTGGGCATTCAGTGCCAAAGGAATGATTAAAAGGAGCCATACTCCCCATCTACGTATTTTCCTCATAAGTTTATCACATTAAAAAACATTAGGAAAACACATGAAACAACGTTTTGTTTAACCCTTTGACTTTCAAAAACAAGACAGCCTCTCCTTCTGAGAAGAAAAGGCTGCACCATACAATATGAAAAGAGAAGTTATTTCCCAAACATATTATTTATTAATGACATAGAACCGGTCAGCATACTTCCCAAGACATCCTGGTTGAATGCAATGGAATAGTTTCCGGGAGATAACTGTATATCCATTTGTACGATACCGTTTTTGCCGATTTTCTTCAATTCTTTAGCCTTTATATTATAATAGGCAAAACGGCGGAAACTTTGATACACATCACTCATCTCCACATCTACATGCTGCAATACAGAAGCGCCGCCTGCTACCGTAGGCAGCTCTAATGCCTTTCCATTATCCAACGTCAGGACACACTTACTGTCATTAGGAATTTCCACTTCATGCCCCGACCCGATAGTAACAGCCAGCGAATAACGTATGGTACTTTTATACTGAAATCCAGCGAGTGCCACATATACGTCCATATTATTGGAAACACCCAGATTCATACCCTCGCATACCACTGTACGCACTCCGGTCTGGTTGGTTTCATCATAAATTACCTTTTGTGCCATAGCTCCTATACCCAGAAGCAAAAAGGCGAATAAAAACAATACTTTCTTCATAATTCCTTTTTCATTTATTTTAAATCATAACAAACAAAACGCTATAAATATCCATTAATTGTGCCGAAAGTTACAAAAAAACAGCAAAACCATTGCGCAAACAGCATAACTTTGTGCATATTTTCTCCTCATATCCTTTTGTTGCTCAAATTGTTTAAGTAAATT
>OHGS01000089.1_pt1 | contig 52455 bp, 30 predicted proteins | sample 1567831 | NCBI WGS metagenome assembly OHGS01 (sample SAMEA3879596, study PRJEB24766) | human gut metagenome | biome: human-associated habitat; feature: feces | place: USA | collected 1985/1987
CACCGAAGGGAACTATTACTCAAATAGCTAATATGAAGGGGTGGGAAACTTTAGTGATTTATATAAGTGTACAGCTCGAGAATTTGCTCCAAATAAACGTGAGGGAATCTTAACGGACAATGGAGAAATTCATTGGAATAACAAATTCAAGAAACGTATGAGCCTTAAAGAATGTTTACCTGTATGTCATAGATGTGTTCTATATCCCCTCTGTCATGATGGCTGCACACAGAATAAATTGGAAGCATCATATCAAAATGACGAATGCCCAAGGAAGTATACAGAGGAACAAAAGATAAAATTATTAGAAGAAAAGCTAGAACATCGTCTTAAAAATTTCAAATTGGATTGATAGATTATGCGTTTTATACTGTTTGTCGTTTCTGTGATTCTATTTAATCTATCTGCCTATTGTCAGGAAAAGTTGGACAGTGTGGCCGTTTATGGTGATGTCTCCGACAGCTTCACCTACGAGAAACTCAAGGGCGTGCACGTAGAGATTCTGCGTGCCGACAGTTCTTTGGTATTCGATTTCCATACCGGCCCCGTCTATGGTTATGGAGGCTACCGTCATAATATAGATAAGGTGGGCTACCTTTATGTGCCGCGCACCACGTGCATCTTCCGCTTCACGAAAGAGGGGTATCAGCCGCAATGCGTTACACTGGAAAAGAAACATATCGGCCGACGCGAGAAGCGTGTGTTCATCGGAGAGGTGCATCTGAAGAAGAAGATCACACTTGCCAACAAGGAACTGAACGAAGTGGTCATCACAGCCTCGAAGATACGCATGGTGGTCAAGGGCGACACACTGGTCTACAATGCCGATGCGTTCCAATTGGCCGAAGGGTCCATGCTCGACGGGCTTATCAAGCGGCTTCCGGGATTCGAGCTGCAAGGCGGTCAGATCCGGGTCAACGGCGAGTATGTCAGCAGTCTTCTCGTGAACGGCGAGGATTTCTTCCGGGGCGACCCGCGCGTGGCCCTGGAAAACCTTCCGGCCTACATGGTGGACAAGGTAAAGGTGTATCACAAGGAGCACGAATACAGCTATATCACCAAGGAGAGAGACAAGAAAGAGCTTCCCTTGGTGGTGGATGTAAACCTGAAACGGCAATATTCCATCGGTTGGGTGGCGAATGTAGCGGCTGGTTACGGACTGGCCAATCGCTACCTGGCACGTCTGTTCGCTCTGCGCTTCACGGACAATTCCCGTCTGGCTCTTTACGGAAATGTCAACAACACAAACGACACGCGCGAACCGGGCGTAACTGGTGACTGGAAAGCACCGGGCGCAGCTTCCGGACGCACGGAGATGCAGACGGGAGGTTTCGAGGCTTTGATCAAGGACAAGAAGGGCGTGTGGAAATACACCGGCAATGTCAAGGTGGCCCATCGCAGGACGGATGACCGCAGCATCGCATCTGCCGAAACTTTTCAGCCGGGATTAGTCAATAGCACCTTCTCGCGAATGAGCCACGAACAAATGGGCAACCATCTGAACGTGCAGACATCCCATCAATATACCCACCGAAAGAAGCACGGCCACTTGACACTCAACGGCAACGGCGCTTATCAACGGAACCATAACCGCTCCGACCGTCTTGGAGCGGAGTTCACAGATGACCCGAAGGATGCATATCGTTCGGCCTCGCTAGACAGCGTTTTCCTGGGCACAAGCGACAGACTTACCGCCTTACTGCTCCACAAGCAACGGGAGCAACGCAAAGAGATGGCCGACCATTGGAACGGAAACGTTCAATTAAACGGATTCATCGAAATTCCCCATACGCCCGACTACATCAACCTCTCGGCAAATGTGCGTGTGGACAAGCAGGAAGCCACCTCCTTCTCCGATTACTTCCTCAGTTACAATCCGGCAACGACGGCTGCGGGCGACGACCATCGTCGGCGTTATACCTCATCACCGGCGTTTGCGTTAGATGCGACACTGAACGTGACGTACAACTATCGCCCGGACTGGGGCTTCTTGAAACCCCATTATGCTTATACGGAAGCCTATCGCAACGCCGACCTCTCCCTTTACCGTCTAGATCGTTTGGGAGAAGACTGCCCGGCTTTTGGCGAACTTCCGTCAAGTGTGGCAGCCCTGATGAGCTGCATGGACGCTCCAAACTCCTACACGTCTGAACTGAACACGCAAACCCACCGCGTAGGAGCAGAGATGGGAGTCTGGATTCCCGGCAAACTGCCCAGCCATCGCTTCACCTTCACACCGGAAATTGAATGGCGCACGGACCATCTCACTTACCACAGAGACCTGCTGCATGCCAAGCCTCATCGCGGCAAAGCCGTCTTCATGCCCTCCGCATCGTGGGGCTTTGAGAACTGCTACATCAACTACAAGCTGACATCCTCTCACCCCGACCTCCTTAGTCTGCTTGACTACACCGACACTTCCGACCCACTGAATATCTATAAAGGGAATCCGAATCTGAAGCGCAGCGTCAATCACCGTGTGGATTTCAGTCGCTCGTTTGGCAATTACAAAACGGGGTGGCATTTCTATCTAACCGCTGGGTGGAACATGACGCACAACGCCATTGCCCATGCCATGAATTACGATGCCACCACGGGCATACGCACCTTCTCGCCTCGCAATGTAAACGGAAACTGGGGAGCGAATCTTTCGGGAGACTACCAAAAGCCGCTCGACAGCAAGCAGCGGTTCATCCTCACCTCGGTCACCAATCTCAACTACCGCAACAGCGTGGATTACGTGACCGAACGCAGCACGGTACGCAATCTGAACGCCGGCGAAAGCCTGCATTTGAACACGCGTATCAAGCAATACGTCGTGGATTTGAACGTGGCAGTGAACTACCTCCATGCTACATCGCCCAATGCCCGCTTCAAGAACATCAACAGTTTCGACTTCAAATACAGCGCATCAGCCCAAATCCCCCTACCCGCTGGCTTCGCCCTCAGCGCCGATCTCACGCTGTTTCAGCGCACCGGCTATACGGATGCCAGTCTGAACGACTGTCACTTCGTGGCCAACGCACGTCTTGCAAAGACATTGCTCAAGGGCCGACTGGGACTGACACTCGATGCCTTCGACATCTTTCACGGGCTGAGCAACGTGACCAAGATCATCAACGCCCAAGGCATCACAGAAACATGGCACAACTCACTGCCCTCATACGTGATGCTGCAAATCGCATATAAGTTCAGCAAACAACCAAAGAAGAAATAAAACGATATTAGAACCACTCTGCACTATAATAAAACTGCTAAGTGCAGAGTGCTTATTATTTTTTTCAATGCAACATATTCTGCTAATTTCTGCTTATACTAATTTCGGTGGGAGCTATCACAATCGGCCTTTGGCATGTTGTTTGGCATGTTGCTTTCGCTCGTCACCCCCTTTCTTACGCAAGCCATGGTGGACGATGGTATCGGTATGCGCGATATGGGGCTTATCCTGAATATCCTTTTTGCTCAAATATTTATTTTTATAGGTACATTCCTCATGGGGCTTATCAGTAGTTACGTAAGTCTCTACATGAGCACACGCATCAACATCAACGTGCTCAGTGATTACCTGACCAAATTGCTAAAATTACCTATGACCTTCTTTGATACCAAGAGCGTGGGTGATTACCAACAACGGTTAGGCGATCATGGACGTTTGCAGAGTTTCGTGACATATAGTACGCTGCAAACCTTTTTTTCCATCATTTCTGCGCCATTCTATCTTGCAATTATTGGATTGTATAGCCCTGTTATATTGGTAGTATATCTGTTATTGACAGGATTAAGCACGGCATGGATGACCTATTTCTTCCGCCGTCGCAAGGCTATGGATTATGAACAATTTAAGATAAATGCAGAGAATCAGAATAAGCAGTATGAACTGATGTCCGGTATCACCGACATAAAGCTCAATGCTTATGACGACTATAAGATGGAAGAATGGCGTGCTTTACAGGAACGTAGCTACAGAATGAATGTAAAGATACTGAAATTGGGACAGATACAGGATACCGGTTTTACCATGATAGGACAATTGCGTAATATTTTCATCACCTGTTGGATTGCAGCCGAGGTGGTTAATGGTAATTTGACACTTGGTATGATGATGAGTATCTCGGCCATTATCGGACTTGTAAACGGACCACTTTCACAACTGATAGGTTTCTTGCAGCAATTTCAAGACGCAAAAATCAGCTTGGAACGCTCGGAGGAAGTACATCTTTGCTCCAACGAAGATTCCGCTTTACAAAGTGAAGTTCCTTCTGATGTTCCGATGGATATTGAAGTGCGCGATCTTACTTTTTCATATACCGGAAGTATCGGGAAACCTGCATTGGAAAATGCATCATTTACCATACCGGCAGGAAAAATGACTGCAATAGTAGGTGAAAGTGGCAGTGGCAAAACGACTTTGATGAAACTTCTGCTAAAATTCTATGAACCCACTAAGGGAGAAATATATCTTGGAGGAAAATCCCTGGCCGGCTATTCTGCAAAATCAATGCGCCGTGTGTCAGGAATCGTCATGCAGGATAACTTTATCTTTTCCGATAGCATTAAACGCAATGTGATATTGGGAGAGGAAGAGGATGACATCCGTTTGAAAAAAGCATTGTCAATGGCTTGTCTGGATGCTTTCATAGAAAATCAGCCGTTGGGAGTGAATACAAAAATTGGTGCAGAAGGGATTGGCGTAAGCGGAGGAGAAAAACAACGTATAATGATTGCTCGTGCTGCGTATAAACGGCCCGTATATCTTATGCTGGACGAAGCAACATCATCGCTTGATGCCGAAAATGAAAGGAAAATTACGGAGAATATAGGGCACGCATTCGAGAATCACACTCGCATAGTCATTGCCCATCGTCTTTCAACTGTGCGAAATGCAGACCGAATCATTGTGCTCCGACATGGAAAAGTGGTGGAACAAGGGACACACGCAGAATTGACGAAATTGCATGGATACTATTATCAACTTATCCATAATCAATTGGAACTTGCAACTGATTAAATATAAAACAAATATGACAATACAATTCAGAAATTTAATCCTCCGATATGGCGTTTTTGCATTGCTTGGTCTAATGAGTGCAGGGATACTTTTCTTCGTGTATAGTTTTGAGCTTCGGGTGAAAACGCCTATTCATCTCTTTTATGACAATCATGGAGATTACTGGCATGGATACCTTGCTAACCAAAAGAAAGTCCCTTTTCAAGTTCATGATACACTTTCAGTCGTACAAACTTCGATTGGCGATATATCCTGTATTGTAGAGAACATAACATTTGAACCCGGAATGTTGCATGTAGCACTCCGTCCAGTTAAGAAAGAAACATTTCCCAATACATACAGCGAAGGGTTTGTCTACGTGGGAAAAGAAAAACTCAAAGATAAAATTCTCTCCAAGAAACTAAAATAAAAATACAATAGCACCAATGTTGTCCTAAACGATTTATAGGTACGATGAATATGAGGTTGTTGTAGATAACAACCCTTCAAAGCTTTTTGGGGCCCCATTTATATCACTTCAGCTGGCTCTGGCGGAGGTGTAAATGGTTCGTTCAACCACTTTTCGAGTTCAATTTTCGTGAATGTGTTCAATCTAAGTGATACGACAAGATTGGCGATTCCCCATTTGTACTTTGCAATGTGCTTTAACTAGCAAAGCAGTAGCATCGTTGACAAAGCAGTCCATATCTGCGTCTCAACAGCATTGCGCGATGTACCAATGAAACTCTTTATTTTCAACAGCTGCTTGATATTTCTGAAGAATTTCAGTCGTCCATCGTGCCTTGTAGAGTTGCGCTATAGTGGAAGCAGCCAGCTTGAAGTTGTTGGTGAGCAACTGCACCACATAGCCATGTTCGTCATTCCAGACAGCTATGCGTCTGAGCGGTTTGGTGTATTTTTTCTTTGTCTGCTCACCTGTCAGCTCAATAATCTCGTCGATGAGTACATTTTGCGCCCTCGTTTCGGGCAAATTGCTTGTGCGAAAAGTGTTATATTTGCCATAGGAAGTAAAAGAGGTGGTTCTCTTTGCTAAGGTAGTTCATTCTACCTTAGCTTTACTTCCTTTTTTTGTTTTTTATCGAAAAACGTTTAGGACAATATTGGGTGGCACTCCAAAATTTCGAATCACTTGCCCAATGTAAATGTTAAACGGAAAATCTCGTTGTAAGTAAAATTATATTAAAAAGCGAGGGCCGTTTCACCCAATGCTTGCCGTTGTTCGCGTCACGGTGCAAAGCGTTTTCAAGAATTACGCCGCGATTGTTCGAATTAGTTCCGACCTAGTTGAAATTAGTTCCGACCTAGTTGAAATTAGTTCCGACCTAGTTCGAATTAGTTCCGAGCTAGTTTCAATAAATTCGGAACTGCTGATAATCAGCGTTTTCAGGAAAACGCCAAAGTCGGTTGTGCGCACGCTGATTGCGTACGGAAATAAAGAAAAGGACGAGAATCAGATTTTTACCCTTATTAAGCTATTGGTTAAAACCGCCAAGCGCGTCATCAACAACTCCCCACCACCGAGTTTTTGCAAGCCGTTTTGCGGATTTGCCGAAATATCGTCTGCCAATCAAACCTTTATATCTGCATTTATTTGTAATTTTGCAGCGACTTATAGCAAGTAAGTAGGTGTTCAAAATTATTTAATATAATTCTATCGAAGTATTTTTACTTTGAATCACGTTCTTGCACCGCATTTGTTTGCTCTGTGCTCAGTCACATAGCCCGCTATGCTCCACTGCTTCGCCAAGTCAGGCTGCACCTCAGCATAGCTCTTGAGAGCAAGCTCTCGTCGCTCTGCATTCGGTTTGCACTGACATTCGCACAGAACAAACAACTACAGCACAATAACGCAATTCAAATGTAAAAACAATTTTGAACACCTACTTAGAAAATTATTTTATCAAATTATTGAAACATCGTTATGCAATCGCTGATTGACTTTGTGTTGTTCAACCTCAATTATTGGTGGGTGTTTGTGTTCATGACCATCGAGAGTTCATTCATTCCCTTTCCTTCGGAAGTAGTGGTTCCACCCGCAGCCTTCCTGTCGATGACGCCCGACAGCCCCATGAACATTCTGCTCGTGGTATTGGTGGCTACCCTGGGAGCCGACATGGGTGCGCTCATCAATTATTATCTGGCAAAATGGCTGGGTCGCCCCATCGTGTATAAATTTGCCGATAGCCGCATTGGTCACATGTGCTTGATTGACCGCGCCAAGGTGGAACATGCCGAAGCCTATTTCCGCGAACACGGAGCAGCCTCAACCTTCTTTGGCCGCTTGATTCCCGCTGTGCGACAGCTCATCAGCATTCCTGCCGGACTTGCCGGCATGCCCTTGCGCTCATTCCTGCTCTACACCACACTCGGTGCCGGCATCTGGAACAGCGTGCTCGCCCTGCTGGGCTACATCATTTACCGCATCTATCCTGCCAGCTCTACGCAGCAGGTGGCCGACCTGGCTAAGGGCTACAGCCACGAAATTGGCTACGTCATTTTGGCATTGGCCGTAGTGGTGGTAGGTGTACTCATTTACAAAGGGGCTAAAAAGAACTAATCCGCGTTTCGTGCGGCTGTGAACGCGCAGCCATGCATTGTTCCGCTTTTTCATGCTCATGTATTTCAAAACTTTTCGTATATTGCTGTTTTGCGCCCTGACTGTGGTTTCGGCCGTGGTCAAGGCGCAAAACTGTATCGACACGCTGACTGCCCAACAGCCCACCCCCTGCAACGCATGGTGGCCCAAAGGCGTTACCGAACGCCAGTGGCTTTGGGGAGCCGGACGCGCCAATGTGCTTGATACTTACCTGTCGCCTCTTACTTACGAAGGGCCGGACTTTGCGGCGCAGCATCGAACCGAACGCCGGGCACACTGGGGACAGGGCCGCGTGACGACGGTGAGCCGCTACGGACTGCACCTGGCTTATGGGCATTCGCCCACCGACGACGGCAAGGAATGGGATGCCGAATTCAGTGCTGCAGGCGGTTGGCTTTACAACTGGTTTCCCGTGCCAAATCTGCGGCTGGCAGCCGGAGGGGTGTTTGAACTGTCGGGCGGATTTACTTACAATACCCGGGGCTCGAATAATCCGGCACAAGGGCGTATGGGCATTTCGCTCAATGCCTCGGGACTGGCTGAATACCGCTTTCCGCTGTTTCGGCAAATGGCTTCGGTGCGCCTGTCGGCCGATATGCAGCTGACGGGAGCGCAGTTTTCGCCGGAGTACGGACAGTCGTACTACGAAATATTTTCGCTGGGACATACCGACGGCATCATCCACTTTACGCACCCCGGCAACTGTCCCACTTACCGACTGCGCACCACGGTGAACCTGCCGCTTGCGGGCGCACGCCTAACCTTGGGCTACGAGGCCGACGTGCGGCAAAGCAAATTGGGCGGACTCAAACGCCATGCGTGGCGTAATCAGTTCGTGGTGGGTTATACGCGCTACTTGAAACTGCTGCGCTGAACCGGGCTGCCTGCGTGTGTGGCATGGAACAAAACAATTTATCGGAAATTACGGAAGAGTTTTCAAAAAGCTCTTCCGTATTTTTTTTGCGCCAAAGGTTTTGCCAAAATATATCGGCTATCTCATTTTTTTTTAATACCTTAGCCAACTAATTTGGCTTAGTACATACCTCGAAAAACGAGGCTCCGGTGTAAGCCATAGCAGTTAAACGAAAGGGCCCTGCGGTGCATTGCCTTGCGCTGCAGCTTCGATGGCCTCGTAGGCCGGATGGCCCCATTCAGGTTTACAGTAACCTTTTCATTCACTTCGAAAAATAAAAAAATGACATACAGACATGAATTACAAATGGAACTACGAAGCTCCCGATGCTGCCACGGCAGAAGCGGAAGCGGAGTTGGCCAACGCGCTGGGCATCCATGCCACGCTTGGAAAACTCCTCTTCGACCGAGGCATCACCACTGTGCAGCAGGCGCGGCACTTCTTCCGTCCGCAGCTCTCGGAACTGCATGATCCATTCCTGATGGACGATATGCAGACGGCTGTCGACCGCCTGAACAAAGCCATGGGGCGCAAGGAACGCATCATGGTGTATGGCGACTACGATGTCGATGGCTGTACGGCGGTGGCTTTGGTGTATAAATTCTTGCAGCAATACTATTCGAACGTCGATTACTACATCCCCGACCGCTACGAGGAAGGCTATGGCATTTCGCGCAAGGGCGTGAACTATGCAGCCGAAACGGGGGTGAGCCTGATTATTGTGCTCGACTGTGGCATCAAGGCTATTGACGAAATTGCCTATGCCAAATCATTGGGCATCGACTTCATCATCTGCGACCACCATGTGCCCGACGAAACGTTGCCCTGCGCCGTGGCAATTCTGAACCCGAAACGACGCGACAATCATTACCCTTACACCGACCTTTCGGGCTGTGGCGTCGGATTTAAGTTTATGCAGGCTTTTGCACAGAGCAATGGCATTGAGTTTAACAAACTGACTTCGCTGCTCGACCTCTGTGCCGTGAGCATTGCTTCGGACATTGTGCCTATCATGGGCGAAAACCGCATCCTGGCTTACCACGGACTGCGCTGCCTGAACACGAATCCGAGTATCGGACTGCAGGCTATCGTCGAAGTGTGCGGACTTTCTGACCGCGAACTGACGATGAACAACATCATCTTTAAAATCGGACCGCGCATCAATGCGTCGGGACGTATGCAGAACGGTAAGGAAGCAGTGGACTTGCTGGTGGAAAAGGATTTTTCGGTGGCACTCGAAAAGGCAGGACGCATCAACCTTTACAATGAGGCGCGAAAGGACCTCGACAAGCAAATGACCGAAGAGGCTATCGACCGCGTAAAGGATTTGCCCGGACTTAATGAACGCCGAAGCATCGTGATTTACAGCGAGGACTGGCACAAGGGCGTTATCGGCATCGTGGCTTCGCGCTTGACCGAACAATACTATCGTCCGGCGGTGGTGCTGACACGTTCCGAAGGCATGGCCACAGGGTCGGCGCGTTCGGTGTCGGGCTTCGATGTGTATAAGGCGGTGCAAAGCTGTGCCGACTTGCTTGAAAACTTTGGCGGACATACTTACGCTGCCGGACTGACTTTGCCGGTGGAAAACGTCGAAGAGTTCAGCCGACGCTTCGAGGCTTACGTCACGGAACATATTCTGGACGAACAAACCGAGGCTACACTCGACATTGATGCGCTCATCGACTTTAAGGACGTGACCTTCCGCTACTACCAGCAGTTGCGCCGGTTTGCACCATTCGGCCCGTCGAACCCGAAGCCGGTGTTCTGTACGAAAAAAGTCTACGACTACGGCACAAGCAAGGTGGTGGGACGCGGACAGGAACACATCAAACTGGAACTGGTGGACAATAAAAGCAACAATGTGATGAACGGCATTGCCTTCGGACAGAGTTCGCAAGCGCGATACATCAAAACCAAACGGGCTTTCGACATTTGCTACACCATCGAGGAAAACACGCATAAACGCGGCGAGGTGCAGCTGCAAATCGACGATATTCGCCCGTCGGAAGCTACTGCTGAGGCTAATAAGTAAATGCCTCGTAAGTAGCTGATGAATATAGGAACTGTAAGCAGGTGCTCAGCTGTTGGAATCATCCCATGAAATCGAACAACTGAACACCTGCTTGCTTTTTACCTCACACTGCACAGCACACCAACTGCAGCAATTAAATATCAACCTACATGACCGATTTTCGTGAAATTCTGCGTTCGTATTGGGGATACCCTGATTTCAGGGGCATTCAGCGCGACATCATTGAAAGCATTGCGGCCGGCCGCGACACACTGGGACTCATGCCTACGGGAGGCGGAAAAAGCATTACCTTTCAAGTGCCTACACTGGCGACAGATGGAATGTGTCTGGTGGTTACGCCGCTCATTGCTCTGATGAAAGATCAGGTGGAAAACTTGCGCCGACGCGACATTCGGGCAGCAGCGGTGTATTCGGGACAAACGAAAACGGATATTCTCAATACACTCGACAATGCGGTGTTCGGTGCTTACAAGTTTCTCTACATCTCGCCCGAACGTCTGGCCACGCAGCTGTTTATGAATAAGGTGCAGCGCATGAATGTGTGCCTCATCACCGTCGACGAGGCGCACTGCATTTCGCAATGGGGCTACGACTTTCGGCCGCACTACCTGCGCATTGCCGAAATTCGCCAATTCCTGCCCGATGTTCCGGTGCTGGCGCTCACAGCCACTGCCACGACCGAAGTGGTCAACGACATTCAGGAAAAACTGGGTTTTGCGCAGCCTAACGTGTTTAAAATGAGTTTTGCGCGCGATAACCTGCACTACTTTGTGCGCCCTACGGGAAACAAGGAAGAGGAAATGCTGCACATTTTGAAATCGGTGAAGGGTTCGGCCATCGTTTACACGCGCAACCGACGCAAAACCCGCGAAATAGCCCAGTTTCTCAAGGCTTCGGGCATCGAAGCCTTGTATTTTCACGCCGGACTAACCTCGCTCGACAAGGATGTGCGACAGCGCGCCTGGCAAACCGACGAGGTGCGCGTGATGGTGGCTACCAACGCCTTTGGCATGGGCATTGACAAACCCGACGTGCGATTGGTTATTCACATGGACGTGCCCGATTCTATCGAAGCGTATTTTCAAGAAGCCGGACGCGGCGGACGCGACGGACAAACGGCCTATGCCGTGCTGCTGACCGACCGCGGCGATGCACAACGGCTGCAGGCGCGAGTGCCGCAAACTTTTCCCGACCGCGACTACATTCGCAAGGTGTATGCCGACCTTGCCTCGTTCTATCAAATTGCCGAGGGCGAGGCTGAAGGGCGCACTTTCGATTTCAATATCGACCGTTTTTGCCGCACCTTCCATCATTACCCTACGGTGGCTGTTTCGGCCTTGCAGCTGCTCACTCGCGCCGGCTACATTCATTTCAGCCTGGAGGACGAAAACTCCTCGCGCGTGATGTTTTTGGTGCGTCGCGATGAACTTTACGACATCGACTACCTCAGCCCCGACGAGGAGGAACTGCTCAACGCTTTGATGCGCCAAAACGGGGGCTTCTTTGTGGACTATGTGGCCATCGAGGAAGACCGCCTGGCTGATACTTGCAACACCACGCCTGCCAAGGTGTACGACACGCTCTGTGCTTTGACGCGCAAACGCATTGTGAATTATGTGCCGCACAAGGATGTGGCACAAATTACTTACACCACGCGACGCATCGACACGCAATACATTGAAATCAGTCGCGACATTTACGAGGTGCGCAAGCAGAACTATGTGCGCCGCATTCAGGCAATGGTGGGCTACATCACTGAACAGTCGGAATGCCGAAGCCGCTACCTGCTGCGCTATTTCGACGATGAAGGCACTGACTGCGGACACTGCGATGTGTGTTTGGCGCAAAGGCACGCTGCCCAACCTAAAACAGTTGCGAAGGCTGTAGCGACAAATAACCCGACGGTGACAACGGAAGCGACTGAAACGCCAACATCGGCGGAAACGACTGCAACGCCAGCATCAACGGAAACGGCTGTGGCTACTGAAACTGCGCGCATCCTTGCGCTGTTGCGCCAAAAGCCTAAGGCTCAGGAGGTGTTTAACCTTATTCGTGAAATACTTGCTGACGGCAAACCGCATGACGTGGATGCCCTTTTCCCTGCGGAAATGAAGCAAACTTTACAGGATGAGGTGTTAGACCTTATCGTCGACTACGGCTGCATTCGCATCAGTGCCACCGCATTGCAGTTGCTGCGTTGAAACGCACTGAGCCCAAGGAGCCTGAGCGAAAGATGAAACTACGTATTCCTTTAATGATGCAAAAAAAAGCGATGAACGCCAGAGAATACTCTGCACTTTCATCGCTTTTTTGCATTTTAAATATCAAGATTTACCAAATGAGGGGCTATGAAAAGCTTCCGTTACACGTTGGCTACGCGCATAATGTCGGCAAACACACCGGCTGCCGTAACGGCCGCCCCGGCACCGTAGCCCTGAATGAGCATGGGGTATTCGCGGTAGCGTTCGGTGGTGAGGGTGAGAATGTTGTTCGAACCTTCCAGATTGTAGAACGGATGTCCCTGCGGAATTTCCTGTAAACCGACAGAACCCTTTCCTTCGGCCCAACGAGCCACAAAGCGCCAGCGTTTATGCTCGCGCTGCAAGCGTTGACGTTCGGCTTCGAAATGCGCATCAAGGCCGGGAAGCTGCTGCCAAAAGTCGGCTTCGCTGCCTTCGAAGAGCGAGGCAGGGATGATGGGTTGCGAGGCAATGTCGGCAAACTCTACGCGATAGCCGCTTTCGCGCGCCAAAATCAGGAGTTTGCGAATCACGTCCTTGCCCGAAAGGTCGATGCGCGGATCGGGTTCGCTGTAACCGTTTTCCTGTGCCATGCGTACGGCTTGGCTAAAGGTAATGTCGGCACTAAGAGTGTTGAACACATAGTTCAGCGTGCCGCTCAATACGGCTTCGAAGCCCAGTACGCGGTCGCCCGAGGCCAAGAGGTCGCTGATGGTGCTGATGATGGGAAGCCCCGCGCCGACGTTCGTTTCAAACAGATACTTCACACCGCGTTCGCGCGCCGTTCGCTTCAGCAGTGCGTAATGTTCGTAAGCCGATGAGGCTCCGATTTTATTGGCCGCTACGATGTTGACATTGCGGCGGAGCAAATCTTCGTAATGGTCGGCCACTTCCTGGCTGGCGGTGCAATCCACGAACACAGAGTTGAAAATGTTCATTTCGGCAATTTCGCGCATCATGCGTTCCACACCGCCTTCGCCCCCTTGCTGCATAGCCTCGGTATAGTGTGCCGGGTCAATGCCTTCGCGGTTGTAAGCAGCGCGGCTGCGTCCGCTGATGCCCACGATGTTGAGCTTCAGTCCTTTTTCGCGCAGCAGCTGTTCGCGTTGGGCGGCAATTTGCTGCATGAGGCTTGCTCCCACAGTGCCGGTGCCGCAAATGAACAGGTTGAGGTCCTCGTGCTCACTCAGAAAAAAACTGTCGTGCAGCACATTCAGCGTTTTGCGCAGCTGACTACGCTCCACCACAAACGAAAGGTTCAGCTCCTTGCCCCCCATGGCCACGGCACTGATGCTGATGCCGTTGCGGCCGAGCACGCTGAACAGACGGCCGGCAATACCGGGACGCTTGCTCAGGCGTTCGCCCACTACAGCCACACTGGCCAGTCCATCGGAAAGCGCAGCGCGGTTCATGGCACCATCGGCTATTTCCTGGGCAAATTCGCGGTCGAGCAGTTTGCAGGCTTTGTGGGCATCGGCAGGTGTCATACAGATAGAAGTACTGGTTTCCGACGAGTTCTGTGCCACCATAAATACGCTGATGCCTCCGGCTGCCAGCGTAGTAAAGATGCGACGGTTTACACCGATTACGCCCACCATGGAAAGTCCGCTCACGGTGACCATACTGGTTTCGTTGACCGACGAAATACCGCGAATGGGCCGTTCGCTCTGCGCCGCTTTATTGCTGATGATGCTGCCGGTAGCTTCGGGGTGGAAGGTATTTTTAATGTAAATGGGTATGTTCTTCTGACAAACGGGGTAAATGGTGGGAGGATATACCACCTTGGCTCCGAAGTTGCAAAGTTCCATCGCCTCGGCATAGGTCAGGTGGTCGATGGTATAGGCCGTGGGAATGATGCGCGGGTCGGCCGTGAGGAAACCGTCGACGTCGGTCCAGATTTCCAGACATTCGGCACCGAGTGCAGCGGCCACAATAGCAGCCGTGTAGTCCGAGCCACCACGTCCGAGATTGGTGGTCACGCCGGTTTGCAAGTCGGCGGCAATGAAACCGCCCATCACTGCCAAACCTTGCAGCCTACTGAAATGAGCTGTGAGCAGGCTGTTCGTTGTGCCGAAGTCCACAAGGTGTTTATCATTCTGCGGCACGGTCTTCACCAAACTGCGTGCATCGACGTGCTGCGCCTCTGTCAGCATGGCGGTCACGATAACCGACGACAGGCGTTCGCCGTAGGCCACGATGGCATTGGCGGTTTTGGGGGTAAGGTCCTGAATGAGGCAAACGCCGTGAAGAATGCTCCGCAGTTCATCGAGCAAGGCATCCACTTGTGCCAGCGTGTCAGTTTGGCGTTCGGCGCACACCACGGCCTTGACCAGTTTGTGATGCCGTTCGGCCAGTTCGCTGTAAACGGTTTCATACGCTTTGTCGCCCTCGGCTGCCGTATGGGCAAGGGCTTCCAGGCGATCGGTCACGCCGCCCAGGGCCGACACCACCACCACAGCAGGTTGGTCAATGGCTTCGACAATATTTTTTACTTGTGCCAAACTCTCGGCTGTTCCCACCGAAGTTCCGCCAAATTTAAGTACTTTCATTGTATATAAGAGTAAGTTATAAGAATAAAAAAAATGCCTTCGCGGATGCGTTTCTTAAGGGTAACATCCGTGAGGGCTTTTATCATGTCGTGTCGTTTAGAGTTTAAGTTTTTCTTTCACGCCCTTCGATTCGTTCTGCAAACGGTCGAGTGCGGTTACGACGTAAGTGTACTTGTCTTTTCCGTCGTCGTAAGGCAATTTGTAGAGCGTAAGGGGCGTAATTGCCACGAGGTGTTCCGCATTGAACAAGTCAATTTTCTCGTCCTTCTTAAAACGGTAGATGGCGTAGTTACGCGCCACATCCATTTCTTTTTTGGCTTTGGGAGCCGTCCAGAACAGGTAATACCCATCGGGCATCCACATGGCTTTTACTTTGCGGGGCTTGCGCGGTGCTTTGTCGTCGATGTGGTGGAAGGTGGGCTGAAGGGCCGGGGTGCGGTGATACACCTTTTCGAGCGCCGTAGCATAGTTACCTTCGTTGCGTACCACAGCCGCCGAGTACCACAGACACGAACCCTGAATGCCGCGCAACGAACGCTGCAAGGCAAACTTCGCAGCCATTTGGTTGCGTCGGGGGTTCTGTTTGTCGGCAGCGCGCACAGTGCGTTCCACGTCCTGTCCGATGATGAGCGGACGTCCTCCGGCAAAGCGGCTCCACCACTTGATGAGTTCCTCGTAGTCGGCCGTGCGGTGACCAATTTCCCAATAGAGCTGGGGCACGGTATAATCCACCCAACCTTTGTTAATCCAGTAAAGCACATCGGCATAAAGGTCGTCGTAGTTTTGCAATCCGGCCGTTTTTGAACCGGGCAGGTTCGAACCGCCGCGGGTATTGTGGTAAATGCCGAAGGGGCTGACGCCAAATTTCACCCAGGGCTTCACGGCGCGAATGGAGTCGTGCAGCATTTCGATAAACTGGTTCACGTTGTAGCGTCGCCAGTCCTTGATGTCGGCAATGCCGTTGCTGTGTGCGCGGTAAGTGGCCTGATCGGGAATTTGTACGCCCGACACGGGATAGGGATAGAAATAGTCGTCGATGTGCAGTCCGTCAACGTCGTAACGGCGCACAATGTCGGCAGCAATTCGGCAAATGTAAACGCGGTTTTCGTGCAGTCCCGGGTCGAAGAGGTAAAGACCGTCGTACTCAAAAAAGCGTTCGGGGTTCTTCACGTAGGGATGGCGCGTAGAAAGTTCGCGCGTACCCTTGGTCTTGGCGCGGAAGGGGTTGATCCAAGCGTGCAGTTCCATGCCGCGCTTATGACATTCGTCGACCATCCAGGCAAGAGGGTCCCAGTAAGGCGAAGGAGGCGTTCCCTGTCGTCCCGAAAGGAAACGGGTCCAAGGTTCGTAGGCGGATTGGTACATGGCATCGGCCTCGCCGCGCACCTGAAAGATGATGGCATTGATGCCACACCGCTGCATCACATTGAGCTGGTTGGTCAGATTCTTTTGCATTTCGCTGCGGCTCATGCCCTGGAACTGACCATTGATCATTTGAATCCACGCACCGCGAAATTCGCGTTTGGGCAGCACACTGCCCTGGGCGCAGACGCTCTGAAACGCGGAAATTGCGAGAAACAGAAGAGTGAAAAATAATTTCATGTAAGGGGTTATACTTTGAGAGTGTGAGAAAGACGGCAGTGCCTTGCGGTGCTTGCCGTCTTTTTTGCATTGCAAAGTTATATTTTTTTTCTAAGTAGATGTTGAAAAGTATGGTATAAGTAGGTAATCAAAATTATGAAGTCGTCTGAACTTTTATGAAATTCAAGATTTGCCTTAATTTTTGAGGCGTTTTTGGGTCTTGAAAAAGGAGTGTAGCGAGCTACACGACTGATGAAAGGTCAAAAAACGGCCAAAAAGAAAGGTGAAGATTGAATTTAGAAGAGATAAATCTCCAAATTAAATCTTCGTCAGAAAAGTTTAGACGACTTCTATTTATAGCATTCTATCGAAGTATTTTTATATTTGAACACATGCTCACTTGTTTCGCCAAACATTTACTGACACCCAAAGGCATTAGTTACTCAGGCCACTTGGCTTTCGGCCTTGCGCATCACGCTGCGGTAATGCGACAGGAAAAGCGCGGCTGCTACAAACAGACCAAGGCTGAAGGCAATGAACAGGCCGTAAATGCCCATGCCGAGGGGGAAGGCCAGGATGTAGCCGGCAGGGATGTTTACCAAAATGTAGCTGATAAAGGCTATCCACATCATCGACATGACGTGCGAGGTGCCGCGCAGGGCATTGGCGTAACAGATTTGCATGGCATCGCCGAGCTGATAAAGAATGAGGGGTGGGATGAGGCTGACAGCCAGCACCACAACTTCGGGGTCGCTCGTAAAGACGCGGATAAGGAATTCGCCGAACAGCAAAAAGATGAGCGACGAACAAGCGGCCATACCCAGCAAAATGTGACATCCGGCTCGGGTGGAAAGTCGCACGTGTTCCCAGTCGTGCAAACCGTAGAAGGTGGCCACGCGGATGCTCAGTCCGGCGCCAAAGCTGTAATAGAAAAGGAAGCCGAGGGTACCGATGGTTACCATCACCTGGAACGTGGCAAGGTCAACGGCCCCAATCCAACCGGCCATGATGGCTGTGAAGGTAAACGCACCGCTTTCCATACCCATTTGCAACGAAATGGGGAGCGACTGGCTGTTGATGTGCCAAAGTCCCGACCAACGCAGCGGGGTTTCGCTCACTCCCTGACGGTAAACGGCATAGCGTTGGCGCATCAGCAGTACGCCCAGCAGAATCAGGGCCATGACAATACGCGAAAACAGGGTACTCAGGCCGGCACCCAGCAAACCGAGTTCGGGAAAGGGCCCCACACCGTAAATGAGCAGATAATTGCCCACGATGTTCAGCGCATTACCCGTGAGCAGAGCCCACATAGCGGTTTTGGTTTCGGTAATGCCATCGGTAAACTGACGCAGACAGTTAAACAGTGCCACAAAAATCATCGACACCAACACCACCAGATAATAGCTGCGTACAAGGGGCATGATTTCGGCGGGCTGCCCCATGTGGTCCAGGAAGAAATAGCCCACACCCATGATGGTGCAGAGCAGCAGAGCAAAGAGCATGTTGGCAGCCACAGCTTGTTTGAGTATGCCTCCGGCTTCGAGTTTGCGGCCCTGGCCGAAAAGTGAGCTGACCAGTGGCGTAAGGCCGTAGCTGTAGCCCATGAGCAGGAAGGTAATGAGGTTGAACACACTGTTGACGAACGAGGCGGCGGCCAGCGAATCAGTGTTGTAGCGGCCCACCATCATGGTGTCGGCAAACCCCATGATGATTACGCCCAGCTGCCCAATGGCTATGGGAACACCTAAACGCAAAATGGCTTTGTGATGAGTTAACACGGTAATGGTTTTTTTAGTGATGGTAGAATATGTAAGTGAGAGAATATACTTATGCAAAAAGAACAGAAGTGCTGCAAACGTGCAGTGGCAGGAACAGCAGTCAGAACAGCTGTTTTGTCAGTCTGCGCGGTTTGGGGCACTTCCGTCCTTATCGCAAAGGGGTTGCCGAGCGTCTGTGCAATGCGCGCAGCACGTTCGGCAACCTCGTTTGTTTGGCAAGTAGTGTAACCGTTTATTTCACGATGATAACCAAATACTTGCTCACGCTCCAGAATTCCTGGGGATTGTTAATGCGGAGCACATACTGGTTCTGAGCATCCTTTTCGAGCGTGTACGAACCAGTCGGGTGATTAGTCATGAGTTTAGCACTCTTTGAATACAAACGGATTTGCTTTGTCACGCGCAAGTCGATACGCGTAAAGTAATCCTTGTTAAAGTCGTTGCTTTTCAGCACATCGCCACTTTTCAGGATACGCTGTTCGCGCAGTTCCTTTTTCGTACCGAACACGTAGTAAGCCGTGTTGAGTTCCTTATCCTGAGCAGCCACGGTGCGCGCCTTTTCCTCGTTCTTTTGGCTCAAGTCGTTCACGCTGGTATTGAGCGCATTGATTTGTTCGCCCTGTTCCGCAATTTTGATGTCGCGTTCAGCCAGCTGTGCGCGGAGTTCGTCAATTTGCTTTTGCTTGTCCTCGAGTTGTTTGTTGTAGTTGTTCACCATTTCCTCAAGTTTAGCCTTGGTACGCTTGTCGCTTTGGTTCGCGTTGCGCAGTTGCTGCTGCAAGTTCGAGATGAGTTCGCGGTTCAGCTTCATGGTGCGCTGAATGAACTCCATGTTTTCGATGATAGCCTGCTTGTTGGCGCGTTCGCCCTGCTTGTTTTCAACGCTCACACGTCCCTCGGCCTCGTTTATCTGGTCGAAGCCATCCTGAATTTGCGAAAGCGTTTCAATCAAGTCGTTCGACTCATTTTGCGACTGAGTCAATGCCTGACGGAGCGAATCGATGGTTTCGGCATTCGGATCTTTGCTTTCCTGTTCTTTTTCCTTTTTCGTGCTGCACGACATGGCAAACGACAATGTGCAAACGGCAGCGAGCAGTAATAAAATTTTCTTCATAACTGTAGGGTTATTAGGACATGGCACGTTAAATCCCATAGTGTTTTTAATCATGTAAAAGGTAAACTGAAGTCATAGTTTCAGTACGTCCATGTCGAAAAGTGAATTATTCGCAGGATTGCGATTCTTTATTTTTCTTGCTTTTTTTCGGTGGTTCACATCCTTCGACCACGATAACGAACTCTCCACGCGGTTCGTTTTCAGTGAAATGCGCCAACACCTCGGCCAATGTTCCGCGCACGCTTTCTTCGTGAAGTTTCGAAATTTCGCGGCAAGCCGAGCAGCGGCGTTCGGCTCCGAAAAATTCAACGAACTGCGCCAATGTTTTGACCACGCGGTAAGGCGATTCGTAAAAAATCATGGTGCGTTCCTCCTGAACGAGCGATTGCAAGCGCGTGTTGCGTCCTTTTTTCTGCGGCAGGAAGCCCTCGAAGCAAAAGCGTTCGCAAGGCAAGCCCGAAGCCACCAATGCCGGAACGAAAGCCGTGGCACCGGGCAGACACTGCACCGTGACACCGCGAGCCACACAAGCGCGAACCAACATGAATCCGGGGTCGGAAATGCCCGGCGTGCCGGCATCCGACACCAACGCCATGATTTCGCCTCCGGCCATACGGGCAGCAAAGGCCTCAGCCGTCTGATGTTCGTTAAACTTATGGTGAGCCACCAACTGGTTCTTGATTTCATAGTGCTTGAGCAGAATGCCCGAAGTGCGTGTATCCTCGGCCAGCACGAGGTCGGCCTCTTTCAGTATACGCAGCGCACGCAGGGTGATATCCTCAAGGTTTCCCACCGGAGTGGGCACTAAATATAATGTTCCCATGGTGCAAATATAGAGCTATTTTAGTTTCGGACAAACAATTTGTTGCAGATTTCCTCGCTTTTTCAAATAGAATAGATACTTTTGCCATGTGAACCGCTGCTTTGAATGACTTTTTGCCATGCTTAGCTGTCGGTTGGGCTTACTGATTTATCAACAAAAACACTTCGATGAACAACTTCAGAGTAGGCGGACAGTCGCCTATCACCTTCGACCGTTTTATTCGCGGCATCATTGCGCTGGTCATTATCGGGGGCATTTTTGCCATGATTTACGCCCTGAGCGGCGTGCTCATTCCCTTTTTCGTGGCATGGGTGGCGGCCTACCTGCTTTACCCCCTGGTGCGGCAGTTGCACAAACGGCTGCACAACCGCTTCTTGGCTATTTTTCTCACCATTTCGCTCACCATTGCGGCGCTCGGCACATTTGTTTACATTGTGATTCCGCCCATGCTCAGCGAAATTACGCACCTCAAGGATGTGGCGCTGAGCTACATCCAGGCAGGGGGAAATGCCGACGGTATTCCGCAACCCGTGCAGAAGTTTCTGAACGAACACGTCAACGAATACAAAATCGAACAGTTCCTGCAACACGAGGATGTGGTGACAGCCATCAAGAACACCGTGCCGCGCGTTTGGGAACTGCTGTGGAGTACGGCCGGCATTATCATCAACTTTGCCGCCTCGCTAATCGGCCTGCTCTATTTGCTCTTTCTGCTCACCGATTACGAAAAGTACGCCAATTCGTGGATTACCTTTATTCCGCCCTCGAAGCGTCCTTTTGCCACGCGCTTTGTGGCCGACGTCGAACGCTGCATGGCGGGTTATTTCCGCGGACAGGCACTCATTGCTTTGAGCAACTGTGTGATGTTCAGCATAGGTTTTGCCCTAGTCGATTTTCCCCTGCCCATTGCCCTGGGCTGCCTCATTGGTGTCATCAGTTTCGTACCTTATTTGCAGCTGGTAGGCGTGGTGCCGGCGGCCTTGCTCGCATTGCTCAAAGCTGCCGAAACAGGGCAAAACTTCTGGGGCTTGCTCTGCCTGATTGCCTTGGTCTACATCGTGGTGCAAATATTGCAGGACACCATTTTCACCCCACGTATCATGGGGCACATCATGGGCCTTCCGCCAGCCATCATCCTCCTTTCGCTGTCAGTGTGGGGTTATGCCTTCGGTATCATGGGCCTGATTTTGGCTTTGCCCGTAACTACGCTGGCTATTGAATACTACAAACGCTATGTGGTGGGCGAAACCGACGTACCGGCCGACGGCATCGACGAACAGACGGTAGCCATGGCCAAAAATGCGGGCGTGTATATCGAAGAACCCTATTCTGCCAATCCGCTCAACAAACTGCGTACGGTGTTGGGCAACAACGAGGCGACACAAACCGACGAGGCGGAAAATGCCCCCGACGAACAGCAGCCGGTCGAAAATGCCGGAGAGCAGCCAAAACCTACTGAAAAACAGTAACTTTATGTAATTTTACTTGCACGGAAAATAGCTGTTTAACAGGCCCAGTCGCAAAACATGTGGTAAAACTCAACGACGTATCATGGGTTTCAGACAGGCCTACCTGCCTTACTTTCTGTGGTAACAAAATGTCAAAGAACGCTGAATGAATCAATAAGGAATATTGTTTTTTCATCCGTCAAGGCTAAAGTGCCACCTGACTTCGCCGTAGGCATAGATACAACATGCACAGCCCGAAATCCCATTTTTTTTGGCTGCCGAATATCGCACCTCGAAAGTTTTCCACACCCTAAAATCGGCATTCAGCCCTTTATTTACGGGCATTCTGATGCGTTTCCCACACGCGAAAAACAATGAAATCGGGATATAACATTTTATCTCTTGCCGATTCTCAAAATGTACGAAGCAACCACGTTTTGCCTCACCCAAATGTTACAGTTCCCACACCTTTTTGCTACTGATTCGTTTAACATTTGCAATGAAGGTATCGGGGCAGTTCAGCGATTTACCCATGCCAAACGTTACAGAGGTAAATAAAAATTCCCATTTCCTTTCACGCTCCAAACGTGAAAAGGAAATGGGAATTATTGTTTGGCGAAAATGAGAGGTGAAATAAAAGGTGGAATTTCAACTCAATGCTTCAGTCTATTCCAGCACCACTTTGCCGTAATAGCTCTTGTTGCCCTTCACAGCCTTCACAATGTAAAGGCCCGGAACGAGGTTACGCGTGCTGACAGTCTGTCCGCTTTGTTCGCGCACAATCATGCCGTCTGAAGCATACACACTCACCTTTTCGGGTTCAACGCCATTGATTACAATGTCGTTACCCTCTACGTAAATTTTTACGTCCGTCTGTGTAGCCTGACCCACAGCTTCAGGCAATTTTTCCTGTTTAATCACCTTGAACGAGTCGTAGAGCGAAGGAGTACCCGCGTCGTTCACCGTGTACGTGCTCACGAAAATGGTATCAGTGGTCACCTTGATGTCGCTGAACGTAGGTTCACCGGTTTGTCCGAATTTTCCAGAAAACAGTCCCCAATAATTTTCAACCTGGTGCGAAGTATAGGCATCAATCATGGCCTGTTCGTCGCGCGGTTCATACTTTTTTTTACCGGCCGAATTGTTCAGGAAGTAGAGCGTACCATCGTTTACATTGAACACACCGCCCTGTTTTCCGGTCATGTTTTCGCGCACGCCACCCGGTTCAACGGTTTCCACTTCCTCGGTAGCACCGGCCACCAGCTGCTTAGTGCTATTGTTAACCGGGCCGATTACTTCGTAGATGTGGTCGTGACCCTGGAGTGCCAGGTCGATGTTGAGTTCATCGAACACGGGCAACATGTTTTCGCGTACCAAGCGGCCGTCTTTGTCGCTCTGGTGCGAGCGGCTACCCGTAAACATATTTTTGTGGAACGTGGCAATGCGCCATTTCACATCCTTGTGCGCTTCAACTTGCTCCTTCATCCACTTGGTAAGGGCTGCAAAGTAGCCTTCCTTCTTGTAGTCCTCGTAGTTAACCACCAGGAAAAGGGCATCCCCCTGCACGAACGAGTACACAGTGCCTTCCATCGTGGTGGGTACAGCCGACTGCTTGTTGAAGCTGGTGTCGGTGTTGAAATGCCACGAAAAGTTTGCGTTCGAACTTGTGTCGTGATTACCCTGAGCCACTACCAGCGGATAGTTCATCCAAATGTCCTGCATGGTGCTGAACCACTGTTCATATTCCCACTCCGAGTTGTTGGTACCCGAAGTTTCAACCAAGTCACCGTTTACCAATACGAAACGGGCATCCGACACCATTTTCTGGGCAGCATGAGCTGTTTTCTGCGACACATCGAACATACCATCGTTCTGTGCCTGCGTGTCGGTGATATAGATGAACGAAAAACCTTCGTTTTTGTCGTACGATTCAGCAGCCGTGGTAAAGTGGCCAATTTCGCTCCAGGCATCTTCGTTGCCCACGCGGAACGAATAGGTGGTGCCGGGCTTCAGGTTCACGGCCAAAGCCTTGTGGCTGGTGTACGAACGCTTTGAGTTGGCCTCAATGCCTTCTACATTGTTTTTGGCAATCACGTAGTTGAGGTCCTTCACGTCGGCCGACACTGCTTCAACCGTCAAGGTGGACTGAGCAAAATCGGCTTCGGCAGCATCGGCCTTTTCCACAATTTGCAATTTGCCTTTCTTCACATCGGGGTTGGTGAACCAGGCAAAACCGAGTTGAGTTTTCGGGTCACCGTTCACGGTCATGTTGATGCTGTAGGGCTGCGAGGCACTTTGCATCTGAGTCATCAAACGGGTCAGTTTCGTCCACGAAGGCGTGGTGTAGTTCTTGGCATCAAGTGTCAGTTGCTGTGCACACACGGGTGAAACACCGGTCGAAAGCAGTGCCATCATGGCACCTACTTTCATCATACCCAAAAAATTCATAAGTTAAGCGTTGAGTTAAGAGTGAAACATTTGTTATGTCTGGTGCAAAAGTAGGAGCGTCATGTTGCGCTAACCTTGCCGTTTGGTTACAAACTCACGAACCCGCCAAACTTAACGGTTTTGACCCTTTCTTGCAATCAGAGCGTTACGCATTCGTCATGTCGCTTTGCATTTGTTACAAGGGCGTGTACGCTTTTCTTATTATCCGCAGATACAAAAAAAGCCCGGACACAATAACCACTTTGGCAAGTGGCAATCGTGTCCGGCCATTAAAATAAGCAGATGCCTGCAGAACCAAGAAGATTAGTCCTCGATCAGGTTCACACCCGTCATGTCAGCAGGTTGTTCCAAGCCCATGATGTGGAGGATAGAAGGAGCTACGTCGGCCAACACACCGTTCTTCACCTTGGCATTCTTGTTCTCCGTTACATAGATAAAGGGAACGGGGTTCAGCGAGTGAGCCGTGTTGGGCGTGCCGTCCTCGTTGATAGCATTGTCGGCATTACCGTGGTCAGCAATGATGATGGTTTCGTAGCCAGTTTCGTTAGCAGCCGTAACCACCTCGTTCACACACTGGTCAACCGCCTTGACAGCCTTTTCGATAGCCTCGTAAATACCGGTGTGACCCACCATGTCGCCATTGGCAAAGTTCACCACGATGAAGTCGAACTTATCCTCCTTGATAGCAGCAACGAGTTTGTCCTTCACCTCGAAAGCCGACATTTCGGGCTTGAGGTCGTAAGTAGCCACCTTGGGCGAAGCCACGAGGATGCGTTCCTCGCCTTCATACGGAGTTTCGCGTCCACCGTTGAAGAAGAAGGTAACGTGTGCATACTTTTCGGTTTCGGCCGTGTGCAGCTGTTTCAATCCCTTCGAAGCCAAGTATTCGCCGAGCGTGTTCTGCACGTTTTCTTTGGGGAAGAGGATGTGAACACCCGTGAACGAAGCATCGTACGGCGTCATGCAGTAGTACTGCAAGCCGGGAATGGTGTGCATACCTTCTTCGGGCATATCCTGCTGCGTCAGCACCACGGTAAGTTCCTTGGCGCGGTCGTTGCGGTAGTTGAAGAAAATAACCACGTCGCCTTCCTTGATGCGTCCGTCGACATTGGCATTTACCAACGGTTCCATGAATTCGTCGGTGTTCTTGTGCTCTTCCGAGTCAGAGTCGTAGCAGCTCTGTACGCCAGCCACCATGTCGGTTACCTGACGGCCCTTGCCTTCAACCAGCTGGTCGTAAGCCACCTTCACACGGTTCCAACGCTTATCGCGGTCCATGGCATAGAAGCGGCCCACTATGCTGGCAATGTGTGCACCGTTGGCATCGCAAACGCCCTGCAAACTTTCGATGAAGCCCTTACCGCTCTTCGGGTCAGTGTCGCGGCCGTCCATGAAGCAGTGAACGTAAGTGTGTTCAGCCACGCCATATTCCTTGGCAATTTCGATGAGTTTGAACAAGTGGTCGAGCGAAGAGTGTACACCACCGGTTGAGGTCAAGCCCATGAGGTGCAAGCCCTTGCCGTTCTTTTTGGCATATTCGTAAGCAGCCACCACTTGCGGATTCTGCATGATGGAGCCATCGGCGCAAGCACGGTTAATCTTCACCAAGTCCTGATAAACGATGCGTCCGGCACCGATGTTCAAGTGACCTACCTCAGAGTTACCCATCTGTCCGTCGGGCAAACCCACGTTCTCGCCCGAAGCCAGCAGTTCCGAGTTAGGATAGTTGGCATGGAGCGAATCCATGAAAGGAGTGGGAGTTTCAAAAATTACGTCGCCGTGGTTGTGCTTACCAATGCCCCAACCATCGAGAATCATAAGAAGTGCTTTTTTAGCCATTTGTGTGTGGTATGAATTAGGATTGATGTAATTGCTTTAATTACCGCCAACAAGCAATGAGAAAATAAGGATTGAACAAAGGTTAGCCTCATCGTCTCATTGCTTGTCGGATAGAAAGTAAAAAGTATGTAGCGCGCAGTAGTGTGTGCTGCGCATCAAAGCGCGGCGCTATGCGTACCTGCGTACGCACAGCCCCCACGCGTTAGAGGTTTATTTCTTTTCCTCAGCCTTGATTTGCTCGTTCACGGTTTTGAGTTTTTCCGTGATTTCCTTCAGGTCATCCTTGAGGCGTTCAATTTTCTTTTCGATGTCAGCCACAATAGAGTTACCCTTTTTCGAGCTTGAGCGGAAGAAGGTAAGGTTCGTTTCGTAGTTTTGAATGTCCTGCTTTTTAGCGTCGAGCACGTTTTGCAAGCGGTTGCGTTCGCGCGTCAGTTCGTTGCCACCCTTTTCGGCCACGTTGCGCTTAAAGTTGTCCATTCTTCTTTTGCCGGCCGTAGCGTGCAGCGTGTCGTACACTTTGTCGCAGAGTTCGCGGTAGCGGCGGTACATTTTTTCCTTTTTGCTGAAAGGCACATGACCAATTTCGTTCCACTTAGCCTGCAATTCGCGGATGCTCTGCAGCAAGTTGTCGCCCGGTTCAGCAGCCAGTTTCTCGATTTCGGCAATCACCGCCTTTTTCAGTTCGAGGTTAGCCTCTTCCTCCTTGCGCTGACCCTTGTTAGCCTCGTTCTTTTTGTCGAAGAAGTAGTTGCAAGCATCGTTAAAGCGCTTCCAGATGGTATCCGAAATTTTGTGAGCCACCGGTCCGATGGTTTTCCATTCCTTTTGCAGTTCCACGAACTTGTTCGTCGTAGCTCCCCAATCCGTGCTATCCTTCAGTGCCTCAGCCTTTTCGATGAGTGCGTTTTTGGCAGCGAGGTTAGCGCTGAGTTTTTCGCGGTTAGCCTTGAAGTAAGCCGTTTTGGCCTGGAAGAAACGGTCGCAAGCCGCGCGGAAGCGGTCGAAGATTTCGTTGTTCACCTTGCGCGGTGTGAAGCCGATGGTTTTCCATTCAGCCTGCAGTTCGATAATCTGCTTCGACATTTCGTCCCACTGTGCATAGGTTTTCAAGTCATCGAGTTGCAGTTGCTCCACCTTTTCGCAGAGAGCCGTTTTCTTTTGCAGGTTTTCCTCCTCGAGCGCCTTCAGTCCCTCGAAGTGATCCTGGTGACGCTTGTTGATAACGGTCGACGCATCTTTGAAACGTTTCCAGATTTCGTCGCGCAGTTCCTTAGCCACCGGTCCGGCTTCGCGGAATTCCTGATGCAGTTTTTGCAGCTGGTGGAAAGCCGAAATCACGTCCTCCACCTCAGCCAGTTTTTCAGCAGCCTCGCACAGGTGCGTTTTGATTTCCAGGTTCTTCTTGAAATCGTAGGCTCTCATTTCGTGGTTCAGGTGCAGTTGGTCGTAGAACTGTTCGGTATAGAGCTGGTAGTTTTTCCAGAGTTCGGTAGCACGTTCAGCCGGAACGGTTTTAATTTCCTTCCATTCAGCCTGAAGTTTCTTTACCTCTTCAAAACCCTTGTCAGCCTCTTCGGCCGTAGCCGCCAATTCTTTGATGCGGTCAATGATTTCGAGTTTGCGTTGCAGGTTATCCTGCTTTTCTTTTTCAAGTTCTTCAGCAGCTTTGCTTCTCATTTCGCGAATGAGTGCGAGCTGAGCCTTGAAGTTTTCTTCGTCGGCATCCGGAGCAGGAATAAAGTCCTCGGCATTGCCGCCATCGCCAACGAATTTATCGCGAGCGGCCACTACTTCGGCATTGTGAATGCGGTAGTACAGCATTTTGAGGTGTTCAAGCGTAGCACGTTCCACGTCCCCACCATTGTAAACAATGTCCTTCAGGGCCTCGATGACTTCGGCCTTGGTGGTGGGTTCAGCTTTTTCGTTTTGCTTAGCCTCAGCAGGCATTGCCTCATTGCAAACAGTGGCTTCAGCCTCAGTGGGCTGCACGTTGTTTACCTCTACTTCAGTAGTGTTTTTAATTTCGTCCATAATAAATAGGAAAGGGTCTGTAAAAGGGGGAATTGGCCGCATGAGCCCTGAGTTCTAAAATGTTTCAGTAGTTCTAAGTTTATCAAGGGCGATGCAAGGTTCCTCCGTTATCGGTAGCAATTATAAGGTACTGTGCCCAAACCCTGTTGTTCGGGCAAGGCCGCACAGGGGTCTTTGAGCACAAAATAGGTGGCAAATAAAGTTATTTTTATTGTATCAGCCAAATTTTCACGCCTAAAAGTGAACAGGCGGGGCTTTAAATCCAAGTTTTCCAGCGGAATAGGCCATAAAACAGGCCGGTAATTACAATCGACAGGATGATAACCAGCGGGAAGCCCCACCACGATTCCTCGATGCCGCTAATCAGGTTCATACCGAAGATACTGGCAATAAGCGTGGGGAACATCAGGATAATGGAAATACTCGTCATCTGCTTCATCACGCCGGCCATGTTGTTGTTGATAATGTTGGCGTAAGTTTCCATGGTCGAGTCAAGGATGTTCGTGTAGATGTTCGTGGTTTCGCGTGCCTGGTTCATCTCGATGGTCACGTCCTCGATAAGGTCGGCATCGAGTTCGTCGACGGGCAGCTTGAATTTCAGTTTCGAGAGCAAGGTTTCGTTACCGCGGATTGAGGTGATGAAATACGTCAGGCTGTCCTGCAGTCGCGACAGGCCGATCAAGTCCTCGTTGTCTACCTGTCGGTCCAGGTTGCGCTTAGCTTCTTCAATCAGGATATTGATTTGCTTGAGCCGTTTCAGGTACCACACAGCCGACGAAAGGAACAGGCGGAACACGAGGTCGACCGAGTCGGTAAATCCCTGGTTGCGCTTTTGCTGATACGAAACGAAATCAATCATCATGTTCGTTTCGTAATTGCACACCGTGATACACACGCCCTTGTTCAGGATAATACCCATCGGGATGGTGGTGTGCGGCGTACGCGAGGCCACTTCTTTCACGTAGGGGATACGCAAAATGATGAGCGACCACCCCTCGTCGTACTCATAGCGCGAGCGTTCGTCCTTATCTCGGATGTCATCGAGAAAGTAGTCGGGCACTTTGAGTTCGTTAATCAAGTAATCCTCATCTTCGGGAGTAGGGCAGGTCACCTGCGTCCAGCAGTCGGGAGCCCATTCCTCCATGGTTCTCAGCGTTTTGTTGTAATTCCAGTAAGTACGCATAAAAACAGGTTCTTGGCGGATGCTAACGTAATGACATGGTAAACCTGCCGACCGAACGGCGGCTTACACTACAAATATAAATAATAGAGAGCAAGAGCCTGTTTCGGCCGGTATCAAACGTTATTTTCCGCGTGATAGTCGTCCATTGTTATGAATAATGTTAGTTCGCAATTTACGAAGCCGTAGTGTGCCAAACCGCAGCGCTGCATGTCGTTCTGCTGCCTGGCATCGGGGCATACTGTGACCCGACTTCGCGATAGCAAAAGCAAAAGTACACAAAAATATTTGCAACTTCGCAGATTGCGTAAATCTTTTTCGTTAAACCTTCGTTTGTGAAGATTCGGGCTTGAAAGGCACACAGCGGCCAACTTCGTGCCTGCAGCCTTGCGCTCCTTTCTTTTTGCACCGCGGTAGCCCTGACAACATCGGTATTTTTTGCCAATATTTCCGAGTTAAAAGCTTGTAAACCGCAACTTCGTAGCAGGGCATCTTTCTCTTTTATTTGTCAACCATAGTTTGCGAAGTATTGCATAATTAAGGGGTTTTTAGGCAAACAAGTGAAAAAAACCGCATTAGGGCTTTGCCCATTACGGGGGTTGGCGTAATTTTGCTATCTCAACTCTTTGTTTCCGCATCGTCGGGCACATTGTGGGCCGACAGTTGGAACGGGTTGACATAGCACGCACAATACACCAACTAACAATTCACACACCAGCATTATGGGAGGTTTTTTTGGAACAGTTTCGCAGCTCGACTGCGTAGCCGACTTATTTTACGGCACTGACTACAACTCACATCTGGGCACTCGCCGGGGCGGTATGGCTACTTACAACCCGACGACCAAAAGTTTTACACGCTCCATTCATAACCTTGAAAATGCCTACTTCCGCTCAAAATTCGAACCGGCACTCTCCAAGTTCAAGGGTGCCAATGCGGGCATCGGCATTATCAGCGATACCGACGCACAACCGCTCGTTATTAACTCGCACCTGGGGCGTTTTGCCATCGTCACTGTTGCAAAAATAACGAACATCGAACAGCTCACTGCCGAATTGCTCGAACAGAACCAGCACTTTGCCGAACTTTCATCGGGACAAACCAACCAGACCGAACTCGTGGCATTGCTGCTCATTCAGGGTAAAACGTTTGCCGAGGGTATCGAAAATGTGTTCCGCCACATCGAAGGTTCATGCTCCATGCTGCTGCTCACCGAAGAAGGCATCATTGCCGTGCGCGACGACTGGGGTCGCACGCCCGTAATCATCGGTAAAAAAGACGGGGCCTACGCCGTGACGAGCGAAAGCACCTCGTTCCCCAACCTGGACTACCAAACCGTGCGCGACCTCGGACCGGGCGAAGCCGTGTATTTGCGTGCCGACAGCATCGAACAGTTGCGCGCACCGCAGGAACATTGCCAAATTTGTTCCTTCCTCTGGGTGTACTACGGTTTCCCCACTTCGACCTACGAAGGACGCAACGTTGAAGAAATGCGCTACGACAATGGCGAGATGATGGCTGCCGAAGACGACACCGACGTCGACTGCGTTTGCGGCATCCCCGATTCGGGCGTAGGCATGGCACTGGGCTATGCAGCCGGTATGCGCAAACCCTACCAGCGTGCCATTTCAAAGTACACGCCCACCTGGCCGCGTTCATTCACCCCGCCTACGCAGGATTTGCGTGCACTCGTGGCCAAAATGAAGCTCATTCCCAACCGCGATATGCTCAACGGCAAACGCGTGCTCTTTTGCGACGACTCGATTGTGCGCGGCACGCAGTTGCGCGACAACGTGAACGTGCTGTTCGACGACGGTGCACGTGAGGTGCACATCCGCATTGCCTGTCCACCGCTCATCTATAGCTGTCCGTTCATCGGCTTCACCTCGTCGAAGAGCGAAATGGAACTGATTACCCGTCAGCTCATTGGCGAAATTGAGGGCGACCCGAACAAAAATCTCGAAAAATACGCCACTACAGGCACACCAGAGTACGAAAAGTTGGTTGAGGCCATCCGTAAACGCCTGGGACTGACTTCGCTGCGTTTCAACAAACTCGAAACGCTGGTCAAGGCCATCGGTCTGCCTAAGTGCAAAGTCTGCACTCACTGTTTCGACGGTACGGGCTGCTGCAACAAATACAAGGGCAAACAGTAATCTGTAATCTGTAATTTCTTTCATATTATTATTTTTTTTGGCTCCCGTCCGACTATATGTCGGATGGGAGTTTTTTTCGGGTTATCCTCTCTTTTTTACGGCCGTTTTTGGCTCAGCAGCAAAAAGGTGAGGGGAGTATGATTTGAACATTGGCTCAGTATATTGTACTTCGTCGCTTATGGGAGAACTTATGCCATGAATCGGAAATGTTGTACAATACCTACTTAAGAACCCGTTGGCGGAATTAATTTAGTGCATACTTAATTCTGCCGATGGGCTTATTGTTTATAAAGTTTGCGTATTGTAAAACGGTAAGTGCGCTAATTTTGCCAATGATTCTGGCAAACAAACCGTTTGCAATCTTTGCATAGTTTCTGACGATTAAGAACAGACAAAAGATGCCTTATAAAAACAAAAGGCTGCAAGCAATTCTAAAAATTACATTTAACGATCTAATGACCGTTTTAGGTTTAATACTTGCGAAATATCATTTTCCGCAGCATGCGAATCTGAGTATAGGCTTAATAAGGAAAAAACATCGCAGAATAGTTAAATAAGCACAAGATTTCGTATCTTCTGCTGAATTGTCTCATAAAAACATTATTTTAGCAAAAAATTAAGAAATAATGGAAATAGCACTTGGAATCATCATCGAAATGAAAAATAAAGGCTTGTCATATTTACTAAGATTGCAGGTTGGTTTCCTGTGGCTCTTGTACATGGTGCTGTGTTCACAGCTCCATGCACAGGAACATTTGACCCGCAATATGCTGATGTTGTCGAATCTCAATACAGACAATGGGATCTCAAGTGCCCGTGTGTATTCGATAGTTGAGGCTGAAGATGGTGCTATATGGATCAGTACCAAGCGAGGCGTTGATAGGTACAATGGTCAACAGGTACGGAACTATACCTTGGCAACGGATATGCAGTTTAGTGATGCCTGTGGCAGAAACATCAAGTTGACCAAGAATAGCCAACAGCATATCTATGCCTATGATAATAAAGGAAAGATCTATATATATAATAAGGTGAAAGACACATTCCAACTCCAGGTCAATCTGATGAATGTGCTTGGAGGAAGTGTGATGCTCAATGACTTGCTGGTCGATGACAAGGGATGCTTTTGGATGGCATTGGATAGGGGTGTGTATAGGATGTATCCTCCATCTATTGCTGGTAGCAAAGACATAACAGCCCCTGGTTCGCCAAACAAAGGAAAATACATTCTGAAGAACACGTATGTCAATCATATCCGATTCATCGGCAAGCAGTTGTTGATAGGTTCTCCTTCGGGAGTCTTCGCCTATTCACCGAATGCGGTCCAGCCTCGATTGCTCTTGCGAGGTTATTCCGTTCTTTCGTCTTATCACGATGTAAAGGCTCATCAGATATGGTTGGGAACTTTCCATCGTGGCATTATCTTGCTCGATGACAGAACCTGGAAGCCATTGTCTTCTCTCACGCAATTCTCATCCTTAGCAAATATTCCGCTCATCCCTGTTCGTTCCATTATCCCCTACGATGCAGTCACCATCTTGATGGCGGTGGATGGAGCAGGTGTCTATGCCTACGACAAGAAGACCTGTAAGACGAATCTGCTTTTGAATACGGATGGCAGACCGGAGAATGTATTGCATGGTAATGGTGTCTATGCCCTTTGCAAGGATCATCTTGGCGACCTTTGGATAGGCTCCTATTCGGGAGGTGTGGATATAGCTATTCCGATGGAGCATACTTTGGAGTTTGTGCGCCATGAGAATCTCAACAGCCAGTCGCTTATCAATAATGGTGTGAACGACATCATGCAAAGCGTGGATACACAGGGCCGCAATAGCAAGATATGGTATGCTACCGACAAGGGGGTGAGCATCTATGACGAGCAAACCCAACTGTGGCATCATGCCCTGTATAATAAGGTGGCACTTACCCTTTGTCAGACTGCCGACGGCAAGGTCTTGGCGGGAACCTATGGTGATGGCATCTTTCAGGTTCATGCCGATGGAAGCAGCAGTCGGGCTTACTCTGTGTCGAATGGCAAGTTAAAGACCGACTATGTATATAGCATATTCAAGGATAGCGAAGGAGGCTTGTGGATAGGTTGTTTGAATGGAGACTTGGTACATATCCCATCATCATCAGAAAAGAATGGAAATGTGGATAACTCTGTTAACTACTTACCAATCAATGAAGTTCAGTGTATCGTGGAGTCTCCTGACAAGAAGAGTATTGCGGTGGGAACGACCCATGGATGTTATCGTATCGACAAGCGAAGCCTTCGTGTCAGTCGATTCTTCTATCCGTCGGAATTTCCAACTTTCGATTATAATTTCTTTGTCAATGCGATGGTTTTTCAGGATGCACGGCATATCTGGATAGCCACCGATGGAGGAGGCTTGTACCTCTACGATTGGCAGAAGCATCAGGTCAAGAACTATACTATCTCACAATCTTTGCCTTCAAACATAGTCTATGCCTTGGTCAAGACTCCAATTGGCAAGGTGTGGATGAGTACCGACAAAGGACTGGCTTTCATCAATCAAGGAAAGGTGACCAATCTCAACTTCTTTAAAGGATTGGAGCGGGAGTACAGGCATATGGCTGTTGTCCGGACCAACCAAGACGGGCGAATGATATTCGGAAGCAATGATGGAGCTGTGGTCTTGGCATCCAAGTTTGCCGGGGGATTCAACTACAAGGCTCCTCTTCATATCACGGGTGTTGAGGTAGAGGGAAAGACTTTCGATGAGGCTGACCAACTGGAAGATTGGCATGCAGAACTCTTCGGGATGTTGCAGGAAGGCAAGATGAGTTTCTCTCATGATGAGAAAACCCTCATCGTGCATTTCGAGAGCATCAACTATCCGTATCAGCACGACATCCAGTATCAGTATTACCTGGAGGGGTACGACCATCAGTGGAGTGTTCCTTCTGCCTACCAGCAGGCTCGTTTTGCCAACTTGCGTCCTGGCAATTACACCCTGCATGTCAAGGCAATGAGTAGGAGTAACGGACGCATATTGGGAGAATCCACCTTGCGAATTCATATCGCCCAACCATGGTGGAATTCTTGGTGGGCATGGATTGTCTATCTCTGCATCTTAGGTGCTATAGTCTATTTCGGTTGGGATTACTACAGGGAGCGTTTGCATCGCAAGTACTACGATGAAAAGATCAACTTCTTTGTGAATACCGCCCATAACATCCGTACCCCTTTGAGTCTTGTGCTGGCTCCTCTTGCCGACTTGGCGAAGGATGCTACACTGGGCGATAAGAGCCGAAAGTTCTTGGAGATGGCACTGCGTAATGGCGACAAGCTTCTGGGGATGGTGACCGAGTTGATTGATTTCCAGAAAATAGTCGTTGCGAAGACACAAGTTTGCTGGCAGAAAGTGGAACTGTCTGTCCTCTTGCGTCAGCAGGTGGAGAAGTTCCAGATGCCAGCGCAGGAGAAACATATCAGTCTTCGGTTGGCAACCTGTGGACAGCATATCTTCTCTACCGATCTTTCTATGATGGATTTGATATTCGAGAATCTGCTCTCCAATGCCGTAAAATATACGCAGGTGGGTGGAACCATCACTGTCTCAGCTTCGTTCGATGAGGTTGGCAAGAAAGTCTGCATCCAGGTAAGCGATACCGGCATTGGTATCCCGAAAACCGAGGCCAAACATATCTTCCAGAGTTTCTTCCGTGCCTCCAATGCGGTCAACTCTCAGGAGATGGGCAGTGGCTTGGGGTTGATGCTCACTCGCCAGCTTGTGCAGAAACTGGGAGGAAAGTTAACATTCGAGAGCGAGGAAGGCAAGGGAACTGCTTTCTTGGTTGTATTGCCTGACAACAGAAATGTTGATGTATCCGTTTCTTCCAAGCCAGCAAGTCTGCCGGAAACTTCAGATACCTCCGTGTCTGCCGATGAAAAAATAAAATCAGAGGAATCCCTTAAGGAAACGCTTCTTTTTGTAGATGACAACGAAGACCTCCGTCAATACATCCGTATGGCTTTCGCCGACCAATATCATGTGGTGGATGTGGAGAGTGGCGAAGCTGCCTTGAAGTATCTGTCTGAGAATGGTGAGTGCGACATTGTGGTATCTGATGTGATGATGCCGGGTATGCAGGGCGATGAACTCTGCCGTCGCATCAAGGAAAACAAGGAGACCAGTTGGCTGCCTGTCATCCTCCTGACGGCGAAGGCAGGTCGCGGCTTCATGATAGAAGGTCTAGACCTTGGAGCAGACGATTACATTGCCAAGCCATTCGACTCTGCCATCCTTGCCAGCAAGATTGCGAGCATGTTGAAGAACCGCCGCCGTCTGAGTCAATACTATATGGAGCAAAGTCTCGCCATCGTCAGAGGTGAGGACTTGGGGCAATCGTCTCCAAAGAACCTATTGCCAAGCGAACCTTCTCTGCCATCCGTGGCTTCCGATGAAACGAATAAATCATCCGATGAAACAAATAAATCTTCCGATGATAAGAATAAATCATCCGATGAAAAAGAACCGGATTTGGATCCGATGGACCAGGCTTTCGTTGAGAAAGCTACCCGTCTCGTTCTCGATAACCTGAGCGACACCGACTTCACCATCGACCGCCTTTGCCGGGAGATGGCGATGAGCCGTACCCTCTTTTATGGCAAGTTGAAGACGTTGACTGGGCAAGGACCGCAAGACTTCATGCGACTCATCCGTTTGGAGCAGGCTGCCCTGTATCTAAAGCAAGGCGAAAGCGTCTTGGATGTCTCCTTGAAGACAGGATTTGTAAACGTAAAGCACTTCAGTACAGTCTTCAAGAAGCATTTCGGGGTGTCACCGAGTAAGTATGAGTGAATGAGCCATGTGAATTAATGGTAAAGGAAGTAGGACTATAACCATCTGATATTCAGATGGTTATATATAAATATAAGGTTTCAAACCTGGCGATAAGTCAGATTTGAAACCTTTTTTGTTTGCATTCCAACCTGCTTTTTTCCCCCTCACTGTACTTTTGTAGCCGAGTTCCAACAACAACTCGCATTAAGCATAAACAGCAACTAACTATAAGCTATAAATTTAATAATGAAAAGCATAAATTTAATAATGGAAAGGTACTTTTTGAAAATCTGCTTGCTATTTGCAAGTATGTTTACTGCATTATCTTGTAGTGCTAGTTCTTCGGAGGTGGATACGCCTGATACAAGCGAATCGATTCCTACCGCCCAGCAATGGAACAAGGATGTAGTAGGTTGGAATCTCGGCAATGAATTTGAGTGCTCAGCTCCTGGACAGGATGGTGAGTCGATGCAGATTGGCAACCCTGATGGTTCCATCCATGCAGAGACAGCTTGGGGCAATCCCGTTGTCACCAAGAAGATGATACAAGCCGTGAAGAAGGCAGGTTTCAATGCCGTTCGTATTCCTATCCGTTGGCAGTGCCACATTACCAATGCTCAGGCGATGAGCATCGACAAGGCTTGGATTGCCCGTATCAAGGAGGTAGTGGGTTGGTGTCTGGATGATGACCTCAAGGTTATCATCAATGCGCATCATGAAAAATGGCTCGAAGGTCGTCCTACCTATCAATATAAGGATGAAAACTGCCAAAAGCTTGCGCTCCTCTGGATGAATATCGCCTCTGAGTTTGCCAATTATGACAGTCGCTTGGCTTTCGCCGGTACCAATGAGGTTCACGTCAGGGACAACTGGAGCAAGCCTACTGCCGAGAATCTCGAAGTGCAGAATGCTTACAATCAGATATTCGTGGATATGGTTCGTGCCACAGGCGGCAACAATGCCAAGCGCCACCTCATCTTACAGAATTACGTTTGCAACCCTTGGTTTGGCATTGAGAATGGAGGATTCGTCGTTCCGAAGGATGCCGAAGGCAATGGCAACAACTATATGAGTGTGGAATTCCACTACTATCAGCCATGGAGCTACGCCGGCGATTGCACCTACGATTACTGGGGTGATGCCTACAAGGATGCTGGCAAGATACCTGCTGAAAACGAGAAGACGATGACAGACTTCTTTGATAAGGTGGTGAATACCTGGAGCAACAAAGGACTGGGTATCGTGATAGGAGAATGGGGAGTAACCGACCACTATAAGTCAAACGCTGCAAAAGTGCATGAAAACATGACTTATTATTGTAAGTTCTTTGTTTCTGAAGCTCGCAAGCGAGGATTCTCTACTTTCATTTGGGACAACAACCACTTCGGCAACGGCTCTGAGAAGTATGGCATCTTCGATCGTTTCAAGAGTATGAAGGTGAATGCTCCTTGGATTCTCGAAGGAATCTTTGGGAAAGAATAATCTTAAATTAAAAACAAAATATCAACTATGAGAAAGAAAACAATGTTTCTCGGCATGCTCGGTGCAGGTTTAATGTGGATGCCTACGTCTACCATCCTCGCTGCCCAGACGAACAATGCTGCTATGAGCGTTCAGCAGAACCAAGGCATCAAGGGTACAGTGGTGGATGCCACTGGCGAAACCTTGACTGGTGCAGTCGTGAAGGTGGCTGGTACAACCACCATTGCCGTTACCGACCTGGATGGTAGGTTTACCTTGAATTGCAGGCCTGGAGCTACGCTCGAAGTGAGCTACATGGGTTACAAGAAGATGACCGTGAAAGCTGCCAATGGCATGAAAATCACGATGCAAGAGGATGGTAAGGCCTTGAATGAGGTTGTTGTCACCGCCCTCGGTATCAAACGAGACCGCAAGGCCCTCGGCTATGGCTTGCAGGAAGTGAAGGGTGCAGAACTCACCAAGGCGAAGGAAACCAACGTCATCAACTCTCTTTCTGGTAAGGTGGCTGGTCTCGTTGTGCAGAACACCGCTGGTGGTGCTTCAGGTTCTACCCGCGTGCTCCTTCGTGGTAATACGGAAATGGTAGGCAACAACCAGCCTCTCTACGTGGTGGATGGTGTGCCTTTGGATAATACGAACTTTGGCAGTGCCGGCGAAAGTGGCGGTTATGACCTCGGTGATGGTATCTCTGCCATCAACCCTGACGACATCGAGACGATGACCGTATTGAAAGGTCCGGCTGCCTCTGCCCTCTATGGTAGCCGTGCTTCTCATGGTGTTATCTTGATTACGACCAAGAAAGCGGAGAAGGATAAGATTTCCGTGGAGTACAATGGTTCTTATACGATCGATACCCAGTTGGCCAAATGGGACGACATCCAGGAGATATATGGTGCTGGTTATAATGGCGAGCTTCCTGCATCAAGCACCTCTGGCACCAATGCCAGTTGGGGACCTAAGGCTGATGACTTCATGTTCAAGTATTTCGATGGCAAGGAGCGTCCATTCCTGATGCACCCTAACAACGCCTCCGATTTCTTCCGCACAGGTTTCACCACCCAGAACTCTGCCATCCTCTCAGTGAATTCCGGTAAGACGGGTATGCGTTTCTCTGTTACCGATATGCGCAACAAGGATATCCTGCCTAACACCAAAATGAGTCGTGACAACTTCAACCTCCGAGTGAATACCTCTGTGGGTCCTGTTGACTTCGACTTCACCGCCAACTATACTCATGAGAAGGTGAAGAACCGTCCTGCCCTTGGTGACTCCAAGAGCAACGTGGGTAAGAACCTCATGACCCTGGCGGGTACCTACGACCAGGCTTGGTTGAAGCACTATGAGGATGCCAACGGCAACTATTCCAACTGGAATGGTAACGACCAGTATAACAAGAATCCATACTGGGATCTCTACAAGAACAGCAATACATCCGACAAGGACGTGTTCCGTTTTACGGGTAAGGCCATCTGGAATATCGACAAGCACCTCAAGTTGCAGGGTACCATCGGTACCGACATCAACAGCATGAACTTCGAGGACTTCATCGCCAAGACAACTCCAGGTACTCCTGCCGGAAAGCTTACCAACCAAATCTTCAACAACCGCACATTCAACGCCGAGATACTCGCCCTCTACAATAACTCATGGGGCGACTTCGATGTCAACGCTACCGTTGGTGGTAACATCTTCAAGGTGAACAACAAGACCACTACCAACGTTGGTCTCAACCAGCAGATGAATGGCATCAAGAACATCATGAACTATCAGGAGCAGAATATTCGCGAGAGCATTTATAAGAAGCAGATTTCTTCTCTCTATGCCAGTGCGAGCATCGGCTACAAACATACTTACTATTTGGAGGGAACCCTCCGTGGCGATAAGTCATCTACGCTCCCTATCAATAACAATACATACGTATATCCTTCGGTATCTGGTAGTTTGGTATTCTCTGAGTTTATCAAGAACAAGAAGTTCATCAATTATGGTAAGATTCGCGCATCTTGGGCAAAGGTAGGTAGCGATACCGATCCATACTTGTTGGCACTCAACTATACCACGGGCAAGTACAGCTACTCGGGTCATACCATCGGTATGATAGCCAACTCAACACAGCCAAACAAGGATTTGAAGCCTACAATGACAGGTTCTTACGAGGTAGGTTTGGAGATGAAGTTCCTCAACGGACGCTTGGGCTTGGATGTCACCTATTACAACCAGAACTCCAAGAACCAGATTTTGAGTTTGGCTTCAACCACCACCTCTGGCTATGCTTACCGCCTCATCAATGCCGGTGAGATTCAGAACCAGGGTGTCGAGATTGCCCTCAATGCCCGTCCCTTGCAGATCAAGGACTTCGCTTGGGACTTGGGTGTCAACTTCTCGAAGAATACCAACAAGGTGAAGTCGCTCACCGATGGCATGGACTACTTCGAGTTGGCGAAGGCATACTGGTGCGGTGTTTCTGTAGGTGCCAAGGTAGGTGAGAACTATGGAGCTATCCGTGGACACGACTTCCTCTACAACGACAAGGGACAGGTGGTTGTCGATGCAGCTACTGGTCTTCCAAAGATTGACCAGAAAATCAAGACCATCGGTAACTCTACTTGGGACTGGACAGGTGGTTTCTACTCAACCTTCAGCTACAAGAACTTCCGCCTCTCTGCTGCATTCGATGTGAAGGTAGGTGCCGACATCTACTCTATGTCCATGCGTTCTGCATACCAAACTGGTAAGGCAAAGGGAACATTGGCAGGTCGTGAGGAGTGGTACACTTCCGAGGAGGCTCGCAAGGCTTCGGGTATGGACCTTGCCGCATGGCGTGAAGCAGGCAACTGCAAGGGATTTGTCGTAGAGGGTGTCATCGACAATGGCGACGGTACTTATCGCAAGAACGACATCGCCGTGAACCCTGAAGATTATTGGAAGCATGTGGCAAATGGCGTGCAAAGTGCCTTCGTTTACGACAACTCTTACGTGAAGTGTCGTGAGATTACTTTCGGCTATACCTTCCCAGAGAGCATCCTGGGCAAGTATGTCAAGGGCTTGACCGTATCCTTCGTGGCTCGTAACCCATTCATTGTTTGGAAGAACATTCCTAACATCGACCCAGACTCCAGCTACAACACTTCAGGTCTCGGTCTGGAATATGGTTCCCTGCCATCTCGCAAGAGTTTTGGTTTGAACGTGAATGTGAAGTTCTAGTCTCGAAAAAATGAATCAATTTCTTCAGAAGAGTTCTAATATATAATAAGGTAAGAAAATGAACAATATAATCAAGAAATATATAGGTAAGAGCAGCCTGATGATGGCTTTCGCCCTGATGGCAACCGGCACTGCGATGACTTCTTGCTCTGATGATATCCTGAGCGACATCAATACCGACAAGACCAAGGTGGACAAGCTCGACCCTAACGCACAGTTGACAACAGCTTTGTTACAGACTTACGGTGACTTCAGTCTGATGGATACCTACCGTAACTATATAACTGGTTTTCCACAGTATTTCGCTGGTGGTTGGAATGTAACCAATTACGCTGGTTCTAATTTCAGAGAAGATGATATGTCCCGTCGAGTTTGGGACCGCTATTATGAAATCGGTATCAAGAACCTTGTGGATGCCATCCACAAATCTGCTGACAAGGCAAACTTGAATGCGGCACTTCGTATCCATCGTGTCTATATCACGGCAGTTTTGGCAGATACCTACGGTGACGTGCCTTGTTCGGAGGCAGGTCTGGGTTATATCTCAGGTATCTCCACCCCTAAGTATGATACCGTAGAGGAACTCTACAGCTGGTTCTTCGAGGAACTTGACGCTTGCGAGAAGCAGCTTGGTACAGGTACCGACCACATTTCTGGTGATGTCACCAGCATGGGTGGTGATGTAGCTCAGTGGAAGAAGTATGCCAATGCACTCCGTATGCGCTATGCCATGCGCATTTCCGATGTTAATCCACAGAAGGCAAAGGAGGAGTTTGAGAAGGCAGTGGCTGCTGGTGCTATCGCCAGTGCAGCAGATGATGCTTATATCAAGTATGCTGATTCTCCATTTACCTATTATGATGGAGCCAACGACTACGATTTCCGTGCCAATGCATTGAGCGAGACTCTCTATGGTCAGGATGCCACATCGCCTACCATGGTATGCTCTACCTTGTTCTATCAGTTGCAGAATACCAACGACCCTCGTCTCTATCGCATCTGCCGTCACTACTACAATATCAAGCGTAGTCAGGTGAAGCCAGATAAGGAGCAGAACATCGACTTGACCGATGATTTCCTGGCTTACTTCCAGAGCAAGGACCTTGGTGAGGAGCCTTGTAACCCTGGTGCAGCCTGGTACACAGACTGGATGAATCCAGCTACGTTGGATGACCTTCCTACTTTGAAGAAGTATGCAGAGATTGACGAGAACACTTATGCCAACTCTGATTATATAGCCCGAGCTGGTCGTCCTTGCCTGAACATCGACTTCGAGATGCCTTCTTGCCCTGGCGACTTGATGAGCTATGCTGAGGTAGAGTTCCTCAAGGCAGAGGCTGCAACCAAGGGTTGGAATGTAGGTGATGGTGATGCTGAGAGTCACTACGAGGCTGGTGTTCGTGCCAGCATGGAGTTGCTCAACAACTACTATCTTACATCCAACAAGATTTCCAAGGAAGAGATAGATGCGTTCATTGCTAACAATCCGTTGGGTGACAATCCTAAGGAGACCATCAACACCCAGGCTTGGATTCTCCACATGATGAACCCTTCTGAGGGTTGGGCTAACATGCGCCGCTCTGACTATCCTGCCATCTTGAATCGTGATCTCTTGACCAAGAATGGTTTCACTTATACGGATTCTAACTGGTCAATGCCTGTTCGCTTGCAGTATCCTGAGTTGGAAGCTCAGTACAACAATGCCAACTACAAGGCTGCCATCGACCGCATGGGTGGTACAGACGATTGGCACAAGCGCCTCTGGTGGGACAAGGCTGATGTAAACCTTCAGCCAGACTTCAATCCTCCATTCGGAAAGGGATATAGCGAGTAGTGTTTAATGTTAAGTGTTAAATATTAAGTCTTAAGTAGGTGTTAAAAATACTTTGATAGAATTATATAAAATAATTTTGAACACCTACTTATAGGACAATAGATAGAATAATTAATTATGAATAAGACAATGAAACAATATAAGGGAAAAGCCTTGAAGGCTATGATGATGCTCTTAGCCGTGAGTTTCGCACTGACTGGTACATCTACCTTGTCTTCTTGCTCTTCTGACGATGAACCATACTTCACTGTCAGCGAAGATGACGCACCACGTATCTTGAACACCGACTTGGCTGATTCCAAGATAGACCGCAAGACTAATTATAAGTTGGAAATCAAGGTGACTCCTGTTCACTACACCACTGTGACATGGTTGCTCGACGGCACGCAGATTTATGAAGGTACCACCATCGACCAGACTTTGCCTTTAGGTAATCATGAACTGAAGATTGTGGCAACCACCACCAAGGGCAAGACCACTTCTCGCACCTTGCACGTTACCGTGACTCCTGCTGCCGATGACCCAGTCCTGGGTACCAATGCCACCGAGCTTTGGGTAGCTCCAGGAGAAACTACAACCATTCACAATTGCAAGAACCTGGATCACGTTCAGAAAGTACTCATTGCTGATAAGGAGGCTGCCTTCGAAGTGCTCGATGAGGGTACAGCATTGAAAGTTACTGCTCCTTCCGACCTTGCCAATGGCGATTACGACATTACATTGGTAGATAACAGTGGCGTACAGTTTGCTAGCGGTACCATCAAGGTAACCACCGAGGCTCGCCCATCTGTGGAGAACACCATCTGGGAAGGTGAGTTTGCCGTGACATGGAGTACACCATTCGAGGCCTTGAAGGATACCTTCCTCTCAAAGGTGAAGGCTGGCACCATCCTCCGTGTCTATGTAGATGGAAATGGTCAGGGTACCGCTGCCACAGCTTGGTGGAACAACATCCTTACTGGTAAGGGCGAGCCAGAGCGTGGCGACTTCATGGTGGATGGACCTGCTAAATGGGAGTTTGAACTGACCGACCTCTCTATCCAACTCTTGACAGAGCAGAATGGTTTCCTCCTCGTGGGTGATGGTTATACCGTAAAGAAAGTAACTATTGAATAAAATATTAGAAAGATTTCGTTTTTATCATAAAGCGTCAGACTTTTACTATTTATGAAGAAAATATTATTATCTATTTCAATGTTGACATTGGCTTATACAGCCAGTGCCAATGTTCCAGTTATCAAGAGCGACCCTAAAATAGAGGCTCAGGTAGAACAAACCCTGAAGAAACTCACCTTGGAGGAAAAGATAGGTCAGATGATGGAATTGGTGACCGACCTCTTTGGTGCCAACGACAAGAACGGTGTGTTCTATATCGACGAGCACAAGACCGATTCTATCCTTTCCCGCTATAAGATTGGCTCTATTCTCAACGCTCCTAATACTTGCGCACCAACCGCCAAGCAGTGGGAGAAGTACATAGCGCAAATCCAGAAGATCTCGATGAAGCGCATCGGCATCCCTTGCGTCTTCGGTCTCGACCAGAACCACGGTTCTACTTATACACAGGATGGAACCCTCTTCCCGCAGAACATCAATGTGGCTGCCACCTTCAATCGTGATATTGCTCGCCGTTCGGCTGAGGCTACCGCTTATGAGACTCGTGCGGTGAGCGTGCCTTGGACTTACAGTCCTACAGTTGATCTCGGTCGTGATGCCCGTTGGCCTCGCATCTGGGAGAACTTTGGCGAGGATTGCTACCTCAATTCAGAGATGGGCAAGGCGATGGTCTATGGTTTTCAGGGCGAGGACCCAAACAACATCGACCAGTATCACATCGCCACTTCAATGAAGCACTTCATGGGCTATGGCGTGCCTTGGACCGGTAAAGACCGTACGCCAGCCTATATCTCTCCTGCCGACTTGCGAGAGAAGCACTTCGCTCCTTTCCTGGCTGGTCTGAAGGCTGGCGCCTTGACTGTGATGGTGAATTCCGCTTCCGTCAATGGTATGCCGATGCACGCCAACAAGGACATTCTGACAGGATGGCTGAAGGAAGAGACAGGATGGGATGGTGTGCTCATCACCGACTGGGCAGACATCAACAATCTCTATACTCGTGAGATGGTGGCAAAGGACAAGAAGGACGCGCTCCGCATCGCCATCAATGCTGGTATCGACATGATTATGGAACCTTATTCTTGCGATGCTTGTGGCTACCTTGTAGAATTGGTGAAGGAAGGTAAGATTCCGATGAGTCGCATCGACGATGCCTGTCGCCGTGTGCTTCGCATGAAGTACCGTCTCGACCTCTTCAAGAACCCAACCCAGAAACTGAAGAATTATCCTAAGTTTGGTGGCAAGGAGTTTGCCAAGCTCGCCTTGGAGGGAGCTACCGAGAGTATGGTGCTCCTGAAGAACGAGGGTAATATCCTTCCTTTGCAGCATGGCAAGAAGATTCTCCTCACAGGTCCTAATGCCAATCAGATGCGCTGTCTGAACGGTGGATGGAGCTATACTTGGCAGGGCCATCGTACCGATGAGTTTGCCGGCAAGTATAATACCATCTATGAGGCATTCTGTAATGAGTATGGCAAGGAGAATGTCATCTTGAACCAGGGTGTTACCTATAATGAGAAGGGCAAGTACTGGGAGGAGAACGAACCTCAGATTCAAGGCGCAGTTGATGCAGCAAAGAACGTTGATGTCATCGTTGCCTGCATTGGCGAGAATTCCTATACCGAGACTCCGGGCAACCTGACCGACCTTTGGCTCTCAGAGAATCAGCGCAATCTGGTCAAGGCTTTGGCTCAGACAGGTAAGCCTGTCATCTTGGTGCTGAATGAAGGTCGTCCTCGTCTCATCGCCGACATCGAACCATTGGCACAGGGCATCATCGACATCCTTATCCCTGGCAACATGGGCGGCGATGCCTTGGCAAACCTGGTATCGGGCAAGTCAAACTTCAGTGGCAAGATGCCTTACACCTATCCTAAGGAAATCAATTCGCTCGCCAACTACGACTTCAAGAAGAGTGAGGAGGTGGGTACGATGGAAGGTGCTTACGACTACAATGCGAAGATTACCCAGCAATGGGGCTTCGGATATGGTTTGAGCTACACCTCTTACAAATATAGCAACCTGAAGGTTTCTCAGTCTGATTTCCGCCACGGCGACATCATCAAGGTAAGCGTGGATGTGAAGAATACGGGAAAGGTGGCAGGCAAGGAGAGTGTCCTCCTGTTCAGTAGCGATCTCATCGCCAGTATGGTGCCTGATGGCCGTCGTCTCCGTGCCTTCGACAAGGTGGAACTTCAGCCTGGCGAGACCAAGACCGTGACCTTTGAATTAAAGGCAGACGATTTGGCCTTCGTTGGTTGGGATGGCAAATGGAGATTGGAGGAAGGTAACTTCAAGTTGATGATTGCTGACCAGAGTGCTGATATCCATTGTACTGATACTTATCAGTGGCAATCTGCCAATCGATAAAGAATATAAAGAGTTTTAAGAAAGAGCGTACCAATAGCGGTGCGCTCTTTTTGTTTGCTGTATGCTCGGCATGAGCATTGTCTAATGGGTGCAAGTCCCGAGTAAGCCCTAATAGCGGGAATTACATAGCCAAAGGCAAGGTCGTTTTCCTCCTACTCGATTTTGGGCATTATCTCCAAGTTTGTCGAAATTAGTTCCGCGCCAGTCGAAATTAGTTCCGCGCCAGTCGAAATTAGTTCCGAGCTAGTTGAAATTAGTTCCGAGCTAGTTTGGCTAATTGGGAAGTTGCTGATAATCAGCGTTTTCATTCGCACCAGAAACGCGGTTATGCGCAGGCATATTCCGCTTGCGCATGTATGCAGCACTGAATTTTGGGTTTTTGCTTTTATTAGATGATTTGTTAAAACTACGATGGGCGGTATTAGCGTTGAACGTGTTTCAAGCCAAACTGAATTGGTGGTTTCAGGCTGCACCTCAGCCAAGCAAATAAAAATCAAGCTTTTTCTTTGCTCTGCTTTCGGTTTGCACTCCTTTGGCTATCGCCCCAGTTAGGCTGCACCTCAGCCAAGCAAATAAAAATCAAGCTTTTTCTTTGCTCTGCTTTCGGTTTGCACTAACTTTGCACCTACAACAAAAAAGTGAAACATTTTACTCCAATAGCATATTCAAAATATAAGATAATACTACAATGATGACGGCTAACGAAATCCGCGACTCATACAAAAAATTCTTTGAGTCGAAAGGTCATGCCATTGTGCCTTCTGCACCGATGGTTATTAAGGACGACCCCACTCTGATGTTTACCAACGCTGGTATGAACCAGTGGAAAGATATTATTCTCGGTCAACGCGATCCCGAACCGCGCCGACGCGCCGACTCGCAAAAGTGCTTGCGCGTGAGCGGTAAACACAACGACTTGGAAGAGGTGGGACACGACACCTATCACCACACCATGTTCGAAATGTTGGGCAACTGGAGCTTTGGCGACTACTTTAAAGAAAAAGCCATTGACTATGCCTGGGAATACCTGGTAGATGTACTGAAACTCAACCCCAACGACCTTTACGCCACGGTGTTCGAAGGTTCGGACGAAGAAGGCTTGGAACGCGACAACGAAGCTGCCAGCATTTGGCTCAAACACTTGCCCGCTGACCACATCATCAATGGTAACAAGCACGATAACTTCTGGGAAATGGGCGATACCGGTCCGTGCGGACCTTGCTCTGAAATTCACCTCGATAGCCGCTCAGCTGAGGAAAAGGCTGCTAAGCCCGGCCGCGAACTGGTGAACCAGGACGACCCCCAGGTGATTGAAATATGGAACATCGTGTTCATGCAGTTCAACCGCAAAGCCAACGGTTCACTCGAACCGCTGAGCATGAACGTCATCGACACGGGTATGGGCTTCGAACGCCTGGTACGCGCCATCCAGGGCAAACAGTCGAACTACGACACCGACGTGTTTCAACCCATCATCAAGCAAATCGGCCTGCTCTCAGGCTTTACTTACGGACAGGACGAAAAGGTCGATGTGGCCATGCGCGTCATTGCCGACCACTTGCGCGCCATCGCCTTCTCGATTGCCGACGGTCAGCTCCCCTCGAATGCCAAGGCCGGCTACGTAATCCGCCGCATTCTGCGCCGTGCCGTGCGCTATGCCTATACCTTCCTCGGTCAGCGCGAAGCCTTCCTTTGCAAACTTGTGCCGACGCTCGTGCATGAAATGGGCGACGCTTATCCCGAACTCAAGGCACAGCAGGTGCTCATTGGCCGCGTTATGCAGGAGGAAGAAGAAAGCTTCCTGCGCACCCTGTCAACGGGTATCAACTTGCTCGAAAACGTGGTGGAGCAAACCCGCAAGGAGGGTAAAACGGTGATTGATGGCGAAAAGGCATTCACGCTGTTCGATACCTACGGCTTCCCCCTCGACCTCACCGAACTCATCTGCCACGAACACGGCATGACCATCGATCAGGACAAGTTCAACGCCGAAATGCAGAAGCAGAAGGAGCGCGCACGCAATGCTGCTGCCGTCGAAACCGACGACTGGGTGATTTTGGCCGAAGGCGAAACGGAATTCGTGGGCTGGGACTTCACTGAAACCGACTGCCGCATTTTGCGCTACCGCCGTGTGCAGCAGAAAAAGCAGACTTACTTTGAACTCGTACTCGACAAATCGCCTTTCTATGCCGAAATGGGTGGTCAGGTAGGCGACAGCGGTGTACTGAAAAACGACAACGAAACGGTTGAAATCTTCGACACCAAGCGCGAAAACAACCTGCCCATTCACCTCACCAAAAAACTGCCTGCTCAGCCCGAAGCTGCATTCCGCGCTGTGGTCAACGAAAAGGCACGCCGCGGCAGCGAGGCGAACCACACGGCTACGCACTTGCTCGACCAGGCTCTGCGCGAAGTGCTTGGCACCCACGTTGAACAAAAGGGTTCGCTCGTAACGGCCGACTACCTGCGCTTCGACTTCTCGCACTTCCAGAAGGTTACGCCCGAGGAACTGCGTCAGGTGGAACGCATTGTCAACAGCCGCATCCGTCAGGACATTCCCTTGCAGGACCACCGCGACCTCCCCATGGACGAGGCCAAGAAACTCGGTGCCATTGCCCTCTTCGGCGAAAAGTATGGCGACCGCGTGCGTGTGGTACAGTTCGACAAGAGCGTGGAATTCTGCGGTGGTTGCCATGTCAAGAGCACGGGCCGCATCGGTATGTTCCGCATCGTGTCTGAAAGCAGCGTGGCTGCCGGTGTGCGCCGTATCGAGGCCATCACGGGCGAAGCTGCTGAAGAGAGCGTTTACGCCATGGAAAACATGCTGAACGACCTCAAGGGCTTCTTCAATAATGCCAAGGACCTTACGGCCGCTATCCGCAAGACCATCGACGAGAACGACGGCCTCAAAAAGCAGGTAGATGCTTACGTCAAGGAGCGTTTGGCTACGTTGCGCGACAAACTCGTCAATAGTGCCACCGAGCAGGCCGGTGTGCGTTTGGTGCAAACCGTCATCCCGACGTCGGTAGCACCCGATGCTGTGAAGGACCTTGCTTTCCAAATTTCGAACATCTTGCCCGAGAACACCCTCGTGGTGATTGGCTCTACGCACGAAGGCAAACCGCTGCTCACGGTGATGATTAGCAAGGACCTCGTGGCCGGCCGTCAGCTCAACGCCGGTACTTTGGTTCGCGAAGCCGCCAAACTCATCAAGGGTGGCGGTGGCGGTGCTCCCCACTTTGCTACGGCAGGCGGTAAGGATGCTGCCGAACTTGAAGCTGCCGTGAAGAAGGTAGTCGAATTGGCACTCAACTAACACTGCATTTAAAGTAGGCGCTGAAAAGCATGATATAGAATACCTACTTATAGAGACTCGCACTTCAAACTGTAAAGGACTGCTCTGCACCATCAAGCAGAACAGTCCTTTACCTTTCACATAAAGCAGGCGTTGACCGTGTGCACCCCTTTGCAAAGTGCCTCGGCATACAGTGATTATTGCCTAATTTTCAGCACCTGCTTCACACAATCACATCAGCTTATGAAACTCACCACTATCGAAACCCTGGCAAAGGAAAATGTCTTTGAAATCATTGGTAAGGAATGGATGCTCATCACGGCCGGCACGCCCGAGCGTTTCAACATGATGACAGCCTCATGGGGCGGACTGGGTTATCTTTGGAACAAGCCCGTAGCCTTCCTTTTCGTGCGTCCCGAACGTTTTACCTACCCGTTTATTGAGGAAAACGATCACCTGACGCTCACCTTCTTCGGCCACAGTCCCGAAATGCGTCGCGTGGTAAACCTTTGCGGCACAGTGTCGGGTCGCACCCACGACAAACTGAAGGAAACCGGCCTCACCCCCGTCGCCACCGAACACGGCGCCGTAAGTTTTGCTGAGGCCCGCCTCACCGTGGAATGCCGCAAACTGTTCCGCTCGGACATGAAAGCCGCCGACTTCATCGACCAGGAATGCCTCAACCGCTGGTACAGCGACAAACCCGGCGGCTCGTTCCATGCCGTGTATGTGGTAGAAATCGAAAACGTCTACGAACAGTAACCTTTGCTATCGTGTTTGTTGTTTACTCAACATGAAAAATAACGCTCCCCAATCGTTTGCTGGAACGACTGGGGAGCGTTTTCCGTGAACAAGTGGGCGGAGTGAAAAATGAGAATCTCAAGGCTAATTTGATACATTCGGAATTTAAGCAGACCTACTTATCGCTGCAATATTTCAGGTTTTTCAAAGCGAACCCCCGTTTTTTCATAAATTCTGTGTAATATTGCATTTACGGTAATTTCTTTAACACCAACTTATAAGAGCGATGCAATATCCTTTAATCTCAGAATACATAGAAGCTATTCGTTTGGCGGCAGACAACTTCGACAAGCTCAGCCATCTTCAGCCGGTGCTCGATGGAAACGGCACTCCCATGATGTCGAGCGGAAACTTTGCGGTGGTTTTTAAAATGTACGACCCGCAAGCGCATAAGGACGTGGCCGTGAAGTGCTTTTTGAAAGAGCAGGAAGGACGCGCCGAGAGCTACCAACTCATAGCGCAGGAATTAGCCTATACCTCCAGCAGCTTTTTGACCCCTTTCCGCTACTTGGATAAGGAAATCTTTGTGGAATCACAATCTACCAACGACGAGGAATTTCCCGTGGTACTGATGGATTGGGTTGAAGGCGAAACCCTGGACCGCTATATCCAGTCGCATCTTGCCGACCCGAACGCCCTGCGCCTCCTGGCCTTCCAATTCAGCCGCCTGGCCTCGTGGCTCCTGTCCCAGCCCTTTGCCCACGGTGATTTGAAGCCCGACAATATATTGGTCCGTTCCGATGGTACTTTGACCCTTGTGGACTACGACGGCATGTTTGTTCCGGCCATGGAAGGTACTGCTGCGCGCGAATTAGGCAGTCCCGACTTTCGTCACCCCCTGCGCACGGCCGAACGCTTCAACGAACACATCGACGATTTTCCCCTCGCTGTCATTCTGCTTTCGCTCAAAGCCCTCAGTCTTTCACCCTCGCTGTGGAACACCTACGGAGCCTCCGACCGTCTGCTCTTTTCAGCCACCGACTACCGTGACCTCTCGTCCTGCGCACTGCTGCAAGCCTTTCCTCCCCTCCTTACCGACCCCGAACTCACCCGCCTCTATGCCCTTTTCCTGCTGGCTCACAGCGAAGAAGGCCTCAGCAACGTATCCTTCCGTTTGCTGAACTTGAAGTATCCGGAGTTGGTGGAAGAAGAAGTGCTTTCGACTGAAGTGACTGGTGAGGATTTAGCCGAAGGCGTGGAGGATGAGTTTGGCGTTATATATAGTAAAGATGGGAAGAGATTATTGAAGGGAAATGTGGAACTTAAAGAATATACCGTGCGGAAAGGAACTCGGGTGATTTGTGATCATGCATTTCGGGTGATTTGTGCATTTTTGGGTTGTAGTTCCTTAACCTCCCTCACTTTACCCTCTAGCCTCCAATCGATAGGAGATTATGCATTTTGTGATTGTAGTTCCTTAACCTCCCTCACTTTGCCCTCTAGCCTCCAATCGATAGGAGATCGTGCATTTTGGGGTTGTAACTCCTTAACCTCCCTCACTTTACCCTCTAGCCTCCAATCGATAGGAGGTGGTGCATTTACAGGTTGTACTTCCTTACGCTCTGTAATTTGTAATCAATTCTACAAAGTGATAGGTCAGATGTTATTATCATCAGATGGAACCCAAGTTATTGCCTATTGGGGTGAAAATAGTGAGGTAACTAAAGTTTCCCACCCCCAATAAAGAGGGTGGGAAGTAACAGTAATTCAAATTTTCTTCGTAAATTAGAGGTACCAATCAGCTGATTTACAATGGAAAATAAGAATACTGTTATAGATGCAAAAATAGGTAATTTG
>OHGS01000114.1_pt1 | contig 47093 bp, 39 predicted proteins | sample 1567831 | NCBI WGS metagenome assembly OHGS01 (sample SAMEA3879596, study PRJEB24766) | human gut metagenome | biome: human-associated habitat; feature: feces | place: USA | collected 1985/1987
GAGCTTTCTTGCTGACATTTATCTCGTTCTATCTGCTGTATCTGATATATGAAACGTGGTTCTTCTTCTCCTTTGAAGTGAACCTGAAACGGAAAAAGAAAAATAAGAAGAAACATGAAACAGTTGCATAACATAGTAGCTCCGTTGATTCTGTTCTGCCTGATGGCAGCGGTCAGTTTGCCGGTTCTTGCGCAAGAGCAAGAGGGGGAAGTGGTGGCGCAGCAGACGCAGGACGAGATTACTCCGAAGGAGGAACAGGAGAACACGGTTGATGTGAAAGAAATTGTGTTCGGGCATATCGGCGACTCCTACGAATGGCATATTACAACATGGGGTAACACGCATATTACTATACCGTTACCTGTTATTGTTTATAGTAGCACTTCAGGTTGGCACACGTTCCTTTCTTCTCGTCTCGAAGAGAATGGAGGTACATATGAAGGACTTTCCATCGCTCCCGCAGGAAGCAAGTATGAAGGCAAACTGGTAGAGTATGACGCCGCAGGCGAACAGGTTCGCCCCTGGGATATTTCCATTACGAAAGTGACGTTTGCCTTGTTGTTCAACAGCGTATTGCTGCTCGTTATCGTGTTGTGTGTGGCACATTGGTACAGGAAACGTCCGCAAGGAGCCAAAGCACCGGGAGGATTTATCGGATTCATGGAGATGTTCATCATGATGGTGAACGACGACATCATCAAGAGTTGTGTCGGACCCAACTACCGGAAGTTCGCGCCATATCTGCTGACAGCGTTCTTTTTCATCTTTATCAATAACATGATGGGATTGATTCCGTTTTTCCCCGGAGGCGCGAATGTGACGGGAAATATCGCTATCACGATGGTGCTGGCAGTCTGCACGTTCCTCGCAGTCAACATCTTCGGTACGAAACATTATTGGAAAGATATTTTCTGGCCCGATGTACCTTGGTGGCTGAAAGTGCCTGTACCGATGATGCCTTTCATCGAGTTCTTCGGCATCTTCACCAAACCGTTTGCCTTGATGATCCGTCTCTTTGCCAATATGCTGGCGGGACACATGGCTATGCTGGTACTGACTTGCCTGATCTTTATATCGGCAAGCATGGGACCTGCGCTCAACGGTACGCTGACGGTGGCTTCCGTCCTGTTCAACATCTTTATGAACGCGCTTGAACTGTTGGTAGCTTTCATCCAGGCATATGTATTCACCATGCTTTCGGCCGTATTTATCGGACTGGCGCAGGAAGGTGCAAAAGTAAAAGCAGAATAAACGCGAAGAGAGAGCAAATAAATAAACGAGAAAATAAACCATTTTAAAACTGAAAATTATGTTACTATCAGTATTGTTACAAGCCACTGCAGCAGCAGTAGGAGTAAGTAAATTAGGTGCAGCTATCGGTGCAGGTCTTGCAGTAATCGGAGCTGGTTTGGGTATTGGTAAGATTGGTGGTTCGGCAATGGAAGCTATCGCACGCCAGCCGGAAGCATCGGGAGATATTCGTATGAACATGATTATTGCCGCCGCCTTGATTGAAGGTGTTGCATTGTTGGCGGTTGTTGTGTGTCTGTTGGTATTCTTCTTATAAAAAATTTAAATTATGTCATTGTTATTACCTGATAGTGGTCTGCTGTTCTGGATGCTCCTTTCATTCGGCGTGGTTTTTGTGGTACTGGCCAAATACGGCTTTCCCGTCATTACGAAAATGGTGGAAGAGCGTAGGGCCTACATAGACCAGTCGCTGGAAGTGGCACGTCAGGCAAACGCCCAGCTCGCCAAACTGAAAGAGGAGAGTGATGCGTTGATTGCTGCTGCAAACAAGGAGCAGGGGCGCATCATGCGGGAAGCAATGCACGAGCGTGACAAGATTATTGTCGAGGCGCGTAAACATGCCGAAGCCCTTGCACAGAAAGAGCTGGACGATGTGAAACAGCAGATTCAGCAAGAGAAGGAAGAAGCTATCCGTGATATCCGCCGTCAGGTTGCTGTACTATCGGTAGATATTGCGGAGAAGATAATCCGTCATAATCTGGACAAAGAGCAAGACCAGATGGAAATGATTGACCGTATGCTGGATGAAATGCTGACGGCCAATCGCTAATCATTAATCTTTGGAAAAATGGATATAGGAATTGTTTCGATGCGGTATGCAAAGGCTCTCATGGAGTATGCCAAGAGCACGGGTACGGAAGACAGGCTGTATACGGAAATGCGCACGTTGAGCAGGAGCTTCAGGAAGCATCCTGATTTGCGTGCGGCATTGGAGAACCCTGTACTGCCGGTGCAGGAGAAATTCTCGCTTATCTGTACCGCAGCAGTGGGGAATGCTCCTGCCGGGCAGGAATTGTCCCGTTTCGTTACGCTGATATTAAAAAACAGGCGTGAGGCATTTCTGCAATATATCTGTTTGAGCTATCTGGACTTATACAGAAAGAGCAGACATATCGGTGTAGCGAAACTGACGACTGCCGTACCCGTAAGTCGTGAGATTTGGGAACGCATCCGAAATAGCGCTTCCCATTTGCTACATGCCAAAATGGAGTTACAGACCGATGTTGACCCTTCAATCGAAGGCGGATTCATATTCGACATCAACGATTTCCGTCTGGATGCCAGTATTGCTACCCAGCTAAAGAGAGTGAAACAGCAGTTCATTGATAAGAACAGAAGAATTGTATAACAGTGGTTAGTGATATAACCGAATACCGATCATTAATCACTAAACATTAATTGCTAAATAAAATGTTGTCTGAAAATATAAAAGTAAGCGAAGTCTCCGATATTCTGCGCAAACAGTTGGAAGGCATCGACACCCGCGTGCAACTGGACGAAATCGGTACGGTGCTGCAAGTCAGCGATGGCGTGGCGCGTATCTACGGGTTGCGTAATGCCGAAGCAAACGAGTTGCTGGAGTTTGACAACGGTATCAAAGCCATCGTGATGAACCTTGAAGAAGATAACGTAGGTGCTGTGTTGTTAGGCCCTACGGATAAAATCAAGGAAGGCTTCGTGGTGAAACGTACCAAGCGTATTGCTTCCATTATGGTAGGCGAGGGTATGTTGGGACGTGTTATCGACCCGTTGGGCGAACCGTTGGACGGCAAGGGGCTGATAGGCGGCGAGCTTTGCGAAATGCCGTTGGAGCGTAAAGCTCCGGGCGTTATTTACCGTCAGCCGGTAAACCAGCCGTTGCAGACCGGTCTGAAGGCTGTCGATGCCATGATTCCTATCGGCCGCGGGCAGCGTGAGCTGATTATCGGCGACCGTCAGACGGGTAAGACCGCGATTGCCATCGATACCATCATTAACCAGCGTGCCAACTACGAGGCAGGCGACCCCGTATACTGTATCTACGTAGCTATCGGCCAGAAAGGTTCTACGGTAGCATCTATCGTAAATACACTGCGCGAGAACGGTGCGATGGATTACACCATCGTTGTGGCAGCTACGGCGGGCGACCCGGCTGCGTTGCAGTATTACGCCCCGTTTGCCGGCGCTGCAATCGGCGAGTATTTCCGCGATACCGGCCGTCATGCGCTGGTTGTCTATGACGACCTGTCCAAGCAGGCCGTAGCGTATCGTGAGGTATCCTTGATTTTGCGCCGTCCGTCCGGACGTGAAGCCTATCCGGGCGACATCTTCTACCTGCACTCCCGTCTGCTGGAGCGTGCGGCGAAGATTATCAACCAGGAAGAAGTGGCACGCGAGATGAACGACCTGCCCGAAAGCCTGAAAGGCAGAGTGAAGGGCGGCGGCTCATTGACGGCGCTTCCCATTATCGAAACGCAGGCGGGCGACGTGTCGGCTTACATCCCTACAAACGTAATCTCCATTACCGACGGACAGATATTCCTCGACACCAACCTCTTCAACCAGGGTAACCGTCCGGCTATCGACGTAGGTATCTCCGTGAGCCGTGTAGGCGGTAACGCCCAGATTAAGGCAATGAAGAAGGTGGCGGGTACGTTGAAGATAGACCAGGCACAGTATCGCGAACTGGAAGCATTCACCAAGTTCAGCGGCGATATGGACCCGGTTACTGCGCTCACCATCGACAAGGGCCAGAAGAATACCCGTTTGCTGGTACAGCCCCAGTACAGTCCGATGCCTGTAGAGAAGCAGATTGCCATTCTTTATTGCGGCACGCACGGTTTGCTGAAGGATGTGCCTTTGGACAAGGTGAATGAGTTTGAACGCAGTTTCCTCGAATTCCTTGAAAGAGATTATCAGATGGAGGTGCTCGATGTGTTGAAGTCGGGTGTCATCGATGACAATGTCTGCAAGAAGATAGAAGAGACGGCGGCAAAGGCAGCCAAGCAATTTATGTAGATGGCAGTTAGGCAACCCCTAACCGCTAATCACTAACCCCTAATCACTATATGAAATGGCTTCACTGAAAGAGGTAAAAAATAGAATAAGCTCCGTCAAGAGTACGCGTCAGATAACTTCGGCGATGAAGATGGTGGCGTCCGCCAAGCTGCATAAGGCACAGGGGCGGATTGAGAATATGCTGCCCTATCAACGGAAGCTGAACGAGATTCTGACAAACTTCCTGAGTACGGATGTTACGGTAGAGTCTCCCTATACCGAGGAGCGTCCGGTAGGGAAGGTGGCAATTGTGGCATTCTCGTCCAATTCATCTTTATGCGGCGCTTTCAACTCCAACGTGGCAAAGATGCTGGAGCGTACATTGGAAGACTACCGGTCGCTGGGCAAGGAGAATATCCTGGTGTATCCCGTAGGCAAGAAAGTGGAAGAAGCCGTAAAGAAATTGGGATATGAGCCGCAAGGCAGTTATCAGGAAATGGCCGACAAGCCTTCGTATGTGCAGGCTTACGAGCTTGCCGGACTTCTGATGAAAGAGTTCCTTGAAGGGCGCGTCGACAAGGTGGAGCTGATTTATCATCATTTCAAGTCTATGGGCTCGCAGGTGCTGACGAGAGACAACTATCTGCCCATCGACTTGGGTAAGGTAGCCGAAGAAGCAACCGGGACTGTCGGAAAAAGCAGTTTCAACAATGATTACATTGTAGAACCCTCTGCTTCCCAACTGGTGGCCGAGCTTCTTCCTAAAGTGTTGAGCCAGAAGATTTATACGGTCTTGTTGGATTCGAACACTTCCGAGCACGCGGCACGTATGCTTGCCATGCAGGCTGCCACGGACAATGCCAATGAGCTGATTCAGGATTTGACGAAGCAATACAACAAGAGCCGCCAGCAGGCGATTACGAATGAGCTGCTGGACATCATTGGCGGAAGTATGAAATAATTTTTCCGGCAGGAAACAAGGAGATGTGTCAAAATACACTTGACGGTTTCTTTTAGGCACGGATTACACGGAAAACACGGATTTCACAGATTTTCTTTATTCTTTTTCTGTGAAATCCGTGTTTTCCGTGTAATCCGTGCCTAAAAGAAACCAATAGTAAGCGGACTTTAGTTTTGACACACATTCTCTTTTTTTAAGGATGCCGTCCGTGCGGCAAAAAAACATTCGGCCGGTTTTTCTTTTCCTTGGTTTATTTGTACTACCTTTACCGTTCTAAAATAAACCGAAAATAACAATGGAGCAGAACCCCGAATCAGCGCTTGCGTGGCAATTCATCGAAAGTACAGGCACTCATCTTTTTCTGACAGGCAAAGCCGGAACCGGTAAAACTACTTTTTTGCGTAAGCTTAAGCAGGAAAGTCCCAAACGTATGGTAGTCGTTGCGCCCACCGGCATAGCGGCCATCAATGCCGGGGGTGTTACCATCCATTCGTTCTTTCAGATTCCGTTTGCACCTTATGTGCCCGAAAGTTCGTTCAGTACGAATGGAAAGGCAAGCTACCGCTTCCGTTTTGGTAAGGAGAAAATCAATATCATACGCAGCATGGATCTGCTGGTGATTGATGAAATCAGTATGGTACGCGCCGACCTGCTGGATGCGGTAGATGAAATGCTCCGCCGCTACCGCGACCCCTACAAACCGTTTGGCGGTGTGCAGTTGCTGATGATTGGCGACCTGCAGCAGTTGGCTCCCGTGGTGAAAGACGAGGAATGGCAGATGCTCAGCAAGTACTACGACACTCCCTATTTCTTCTCCAGCCGCGCGCTGAAGCAGACGGAATATTGCACCATCGAGCTTAAAACCGTATACCGGCAGAATGACGGAGACTTCCTGGAACTGCTGAACCGCATCCGTGAGAACCATTGCGACCCGCAGGTGCTGGAAACGCTGAACCGCCGCTATCTTCCCGGCTTCCAGCCTCGGAAAGAGGAAGGATATATCCGTCTGGTCACCCATAACTATCAGGCGCAGCGTATCAACAGCTACGAACTGGAACAGCTTCCGGGACGTACCTATGCGTTTCGCGCTACTGTCGAGGGGAAGTTTCCCGAATATTCATATCCCACGGACGAAGTTCTCGAATTGAAAGAAGGCGCTCAGGTGATGTTCGTGAAGAACGACTCGTCCGGCGAGCACCGCTACTACAACGGTATGATTGGTGAGGTAACCTCCGTTTCTGCCGGCAGTATCGAGGTACGCGCCAAAGACAGCGGGGATACTTTCCTGTTGCAGGAAGAGGAGTGGACGAATGCAAAATACGTCTTGGACGAAGACAGCAGGGAGATTGTAGAAGATATTGAAGGCACTTTCCGGCAGTTTCCCTTGAAACTGGCGTGGGCCATTACAATCCACAAGAGTCAGGGGCTTACGTTTGAGCGTGCCATTATCGACGCCAGCGCATCCTTTGCACATGGGCAGACGTATGTGGCACTGAGCCGTTGCAAGACGCTGGAAGGCCTGGTGCTCAGCGCACCGCTTTCGGCAAAGGCTGTTATCAGCGACCGTGCCGTAGACCGGTTTACGGAAGAAGCCCGCCGGAACGAGCCGGACGAAAACCGCTTCCATTCACTGCAACGTGCCTATTTTCACGGACTGCTGTCGGAACTGTTTGATTTCCTGCCGCTGGCACAAGCGTTGCAGCGCTATGTACGGCTGGTCGATGAACATCTTTATAAACTCTATCCCAAGCAGCTTGCCGCCTACAAAGAGGCGGCGGAGCGTTTCCGCGAAAAGGTGGTAAAAGTGGCGCAGAGGTTCGGCATACAGTACAACCGCCTGATTGACGCCGCACAGGATTATGCTGCGGACGAACCCCTGCAGGAGCGGATTGTCGCGGGAGCCGGTTACTTTAAAGATGAAATGGCACTTTTGTATCCCGTATTGATAGGGCCACGCGCTCTTGCCACGGATAATAAGGTGCTGAAGAAGCAACTGAATGCAGCCAAAGAGGAACTGAATACTCTTTTCCTGTTGAAAGACGGGCTGCTGGCATACATAGCGGAACACGGATTCCGCACAGCCGGGTATTTGAAGCGGAAAGCCATACTGTCTATCGGCGAGCATGCTGTCTCCGGCAAAGAGGATCTGAAGCGGAGAGGCATGCCGGATACGGTGGAGAAGAACATGCAGGACCGCAAGAGGAAAGAAACGGCGGCATCTTCCGTTCAAGTGCCTTCGGACGTACTGCATCCCGAACTATACGACCGCCTGGTGGCATGGAGAAATACGGAAGCAGCCCGTTTGGGGCTGCCGGTCTACACGGTCATCCAGCAAAAGGCCATTTTGGGCATCAGCAACCTGTTGCCTGCCGATAAGGACATGCTTGTCCGCATCCCTTATTTCGGGAAGAAAGGGGTAGAGAAGTACGGAGACACCATTCTGGAAATAGTATATGCGTACTGCAAGGAGAAAGGATTGGCAGAGCCGGAGCTTATGCTTTAGTATGGTCGAACCGCTGTATCTGATTATATCAGTCTGTGATGTTTACGGTTAGAACGGCGTCCGGTTGCCCTGCTGTACTTCGATGCGTATGCCGAATGCACCGTTGGCGGATTTCATTTCAAATGCTCCCTTGAAGTTGTTCTTCTCCCACGGCAATGCCGAACGGTTGGGAACTTTCCAGCCGTCCTTGTCGTACTCGCCGTATGTATTGATACGCATTCCGTTCTTCAGTTTGAAGCTGCCCATTTGCAGGTTCTCCGGCGATGACCAGAAGCCCGTCAGCCCAAACGGATTCATGCTGTAAACGGTGGCGTTGGTGAGCGAGAACACATTTGAAAGCCCCTGCGAGTAGGTCGCGTCCGGGTTGAGCCGGAATATCCGGCTGTAGTCTTTGCTTGCATCCGGTATTTCCAACGTAAACCGGGGCAGGCGGGGAGCTTCCATTCTCATGAGGCTCATGTCCAGGAGAAAGCCGTCATAATTCTTCGTTTCGGGTAGGAATGTCCCTTCGGGCGGCGTACCGTCGGGCAGGCTATGGGAGCGTATGCTGTCGCCCTTCGCTTCGGTTTGGGCGTGCAGTGAAACGACGCTTGCCAGCAGGGCGATGATAAAAAAACAAACTTGTTTCATGATTGGGCACGGTTATTGTTTTCTTCTCAGACAAAGATAATCCTTTCCGTCAATTTTCTGAAACTTCTTTATATTATTTCTCATTCTTTATACTATCAGTTTATAGCCTATCCCCCGCACGTTTACGATGCGTATGCGGTCGTCTTGCGCCAGCTTGTGGCGCAGCTTCGTTATGAATACATGCAGGCTGCGGGAGTTGAAGAAGCTGTCGTCTCCCCAAAGGTCGAGCAGTACATTCTGGGTATTGACCACCTGATTGCGGTTCTCGCAGAGGCGCTTCAGTATTTCCGATTCGCGGTGTGAGAGTTCCATTTCCGTATCGGCGTGCGGAGCAGCACCGGTTCCTGTATACGACAGCCGTTGCGTGACGGGGTTGAACCGGTAATTGCCTATTTCAAAGTCGGTGACTTCTTTGGGAGCAGGTTCCGTAAAGTTGAAAGCCTTGCCCGCCAGTGCTTTGATACGGATAATCAGTTCCTGCATGCCGAAAGGCTTTTTCAGATAATCGTTGGCGCCGAGTTCAAAGCCCTCTACAACGTCATTGATGGCGGAGCGGGCAGTGAGGAAAAGCACCGGCGTGTGCTTGTCGGTCTGGCGGATGCGGCGTACCATCTCGAAGCCGTCCATACGGGGCATCATGACGTCTGCCACCAGCACATCGGGGCGCAGGTCGAAGAACAGGCGCAACCCCTCTTCGCCGTCGGCAGCGGTGTGGATAATGAAACTTTGCCCTTCCAGCGTGTCCTTTATAATCATGGCGAGGGTCTCTTCATCCTCAACCAGCAATACTTTTATTTTATCCATGACATCCTTGTCTTTCTTGTTATTCTTGTTTATTATGTAATATCTGTATGTACTCCGGGGATATATTCCTGTTTCTCCTAAGTAAACTTCCGTTTCCGCCGGGAGAAACTTCCGTTCCCATTAGGGGAAACGACAGTTCCCTTTAAAGGAAACGCGCGTTCCCCTTAAGGGAAACCGGAGTTTCTTCCGGGGGAAACGGACGGGTACTCCTTTTATCCGTTCGGAAACCTCAGAGTGAACGTGCTTCCTTTGCCCGGTTCGCTCTTTACCGTTACGCTTCCGCCGTGCTTTTCGGTCATGGTCTTGACATAGAACAGACCGAGGCCGTAGCCCTTCACGTTGTGCAGATTGCCGGTGGGAACGCGGTAGAACTTATCGAATATGTGGCTCTGCTTTTCGGGAGCGATACCTGTTCCACGGTCGCTGATGGCAATTTCAACAAACTCTCCTTGTCCGGCAGAGGCGGTTTGCCGGCAACGGATGTTTACTTCCGCTGCTTCGGGCGAGTATTTTATGGCATTGTCAATCAGGTTGCTGATGATGTTGCTGAAGTGCGTACGGTCTGCCGTGAGGGTAAGTCCGGCAGGCTCGATGTCCGTAGAGATATGCACGGGCTTCTCCGCCTTCAGTTTATGCTGCTCGATAAGCGGTTCGAGAATGCTTTCCATGGACAGCGGTTCCGGATGCAGGCGGAAGGTCTTGCGGCGTTCCATGCTCATGGAGAGTATCTGCTCGACAAGTCCGCTGAGTCGTTGCAACTGCTCCTGGCAGATGCGCAGATACTTGTCGCGCTTGGCCTTTTCGTCCGCCTGGTTAAAGTTCAGCAGGGCATCGTTGGCGGCATAGGCCACGGCGATAGGGGTTTTCAGTTCGTGGGTGATGTTGTTGGTAAAGTCGCTTTTCATCTCCTCCAGCGTCTTTTGCTGCAAGATGGTGCGGATAAGTATCCAGAATGCGAAGCCGAGGATAATGAGGATTACGAACGAGGTAGCCAGAATGCCCGACATCTGTTTCAGCACCAACGGGGTAACGGGTTCCATCCAAAGGCGGTAGCTCTGATGGGTGCTGATGTCGAAAGCGTACTCGTATAGCTTGGCTTCGGGGCTTGGAACGTATCCGGGCGTACCCGCCACGGCAAGCGTGTCTGTAAACGTATGGGGAGAGGCCTTGTCGTTCGTATAGATATGCTCCAGGCGGTGGGGCAGCGTGATGCCCCGGTCTTTGAGCTGAAAGGTGAGCAGGCTGTCGTATACAAGGGCATCGGGGTCGGAGATGACATCCAGGCCGGAGTGCAGGCCGCGCTGGAGATATGTGGCGAGTTCCAGCATGCTGTTCTGGTCGCGCAGAATCACATCCAGCCCGCTGTTTGCCCTCAGTGCGGCCTGGGGCGGATTACCGGTGTCTTTTACGGCGGCTTCCAGCTTTTTTTGGGCTGAATCGGCATGCAGCCATTGAGCCTTGTTCCGGTCTTTGTTCCGTTCTATGAAAAGTACGTCGTCGGAGTCCGGGGCGGCAATGTCATCACGGGTGACAATAGCCTGTACGGAGGAATTGTCCGAGATACCCATCGAAAGGGTATCGCTCTTCTGATGAATGACCTGTTGGGCGGAGGTCTCTTCTTTCTGGCCGTTGCGGTCTACGGTAGTGGTGCTGCGCACATAGGTGTGGCTTGCCTTGTCGTCCTTCTCGAAGCCGGCGGATACGCTGACTTCCCCGTGGTCGATACTGTCCGTACGCAGATTGTCTACACGGATCATCATTTCGTTATAGTCGCTCATGCGCATGGCTTCTATGATGTTGCGCTCCAGGTCGTTACGCATGGTGCGGTACAGCCCGCCGAGCCAGTAGGCCTGGTAGGAGAAGATACCCGTCAAAGACAGGATAACGAGTATGGCAATGTATTTCAAAGGCAGTTTCATGGTGGTTCCTTGATATTTGTGCAGGCAAAGATAAGGAGTTATGGTGTGCGGTGTATCGTGCGATAAGACTAAATAACACTTCCGGTAACAGTAGATAACACTTGGTAAGCAGGCGATAACACAAAGTCGGGCGGGTAATGCCGTACTTTGCGGTGTGAAAACGAATTAAAACATCAAATACAATAAATTAAAGCATCGAATACGTATGAAACGATTTTATCTGTTATCAGTAATCAGCCTTTTTAGTGCCGGCATCTCCGCCCAGGAAATCACCGGCGGAGAACGTACCCTCAGCGCCGACAGCATCATCACCTCGGATGCCCGCCTGGACAGTATCTACCAAAGCCTGCCCGAAGTGATGATTACCGGCGAACGCCCCGTAGTCAAAGCCTCGCAAGGCAAACTGGTGTATGACTTGCCGCGGCTTATCCGCGACCTGCCCGTGGACAATGCCTACGATGCCGTAAAGGAACTTCCCGGCGTAACCGAGATGAACGGCGGCTTGCAACTGGCAGGGCAGGGTGTCACCGTCATTCTGAACGGAAAAGTGACCACCCTCAGCGTCGAACAGCTTTACACACTGTTGCGGAGTATCCCCGCAAGCCGGATAGAAAAAGCCGAAGTGATGTACAACGCACCCGCCCGCTACCAGGTGCGCGGCGCACTTATCAACGTGCAACTGAAGCAAACCGCGGACGGTCCCTCTTCCTGGCAGGGCGAACTCTACGGCAAATACAATCAGAAGCATTACGAAGGTTTTGAAGAGCGTGCCAGCCTTTTATATAACGGAAATAAATTCTCAACGGATTTTCTTTACTCGCACAAACACGGCCGTACTTACACTACGACGGACAAAGATGCTATGCACGCTTTGGCGGATGGCTCGGTGTACCCGATGGCAACCGATGAGGTACGCCGCGGCCGTTCGCATACGCATAGTTTCCGGGTGGGAGCCGATTATACTATCGCTAAAGACCATCAGTTGAGCTTTGTTTATAACGGTAACTATACAACGTCTCACAACCGGATGAATATCAACGGTTCGCAGCAGTCCGCCACGTTGAGCAACAGTACCGACTGGCTTCACAACGGCCGGCTGGACTATTCCACGCCTTTCGGCATGAAAGCCGGTGTGGAGTTCACTTACTACCGTTCTCCGTCCGACCAGTTGCTGAACAGCCGCCTGCTGGAAAACGACGAGCTTGACTTCTTTACACAGGACTGCCAGCGCATTAACCGCTGGAAAATGTTTCTGGCGCAGGAACACAGCCTGGGCAAGGGCTGGGGACTGAATTACGGTATTGTCTATACCACCGGCATCGACAACAGTTACCAATATTACTACGACCCGGAGACCGGCGAACAGTTGGGAGATGAAAATACAACTTCGTTGGCAGCCGGTGATAATTCCGCCGGTAACTTCACTAATATGAAATCCCGCAAACGGGAAGAAACGCTGAACATCTATGCAGGTTTCAGCAAGAGTTTCGGCGATAAACTCTCGCTGGATGCCTCGCTGGCTGTGGAGCGTTATAAAACGCCCGTTTGGAACCAGTGGGATTGGTATCCCACCGTCAACCTGAACTATATGCCTGCCCCCGGACATATCCTGCAACTTGCGCTGAGCAGCGATAAGCACTATCCCGACTATTGGGCCGTGCAGGATGCCGTTTCTTATATCGGCGGCGGATATTCCGAGATTCACGGCAACCCTCTGCTGAAACCTGCGCAAAGCTATGAGTTTCAAATGAACTATATCTTAAAGGGCAAGTACATCTTCAGCACCTGGTTCAGCCACACCAAGGACTACTCGGTACAGACGCTTTACCAGTCCTCGCAACGGCTGGTTGAAATATATAAATACCTGAACTTTGACTACCGTCAACAGTTTGGCATACAGGCATCAGTGCCCTTTAAGGTAAAGAACTGGTTGAATTCCCGCCTGACCTTTATCGGTATATGGCATCGCGAGAAAGACAGCGACTTTTGGGATATCCCCTTCGACCGCAAACAGTGTTACGGCATCGCCCAAATGAACAACACCTTCACCCTTTCCACCAAGCCCGACCTGAAGCTGACCGTCACCGGATTTGTGCACAGCAAAGCGATTCAGGGAATTTACGACCTGCCTGTTTCCGGCAATGTAAATGCCGCCTTGCGCTATGGCTTTGCCAAGGGAAAGGCCGTCCTGAATCTGTATTGCAACGATATATTCGAAACCGGGCAAATCTCTCCGCGCATCCGCTTCCAGACGCAGAATGTAACCAACCATTACTCTTGTTTCCGCGAGTTGGGCGTATCGTTCACATACAAGTTCGGCGGTTATAAGGAAAAGAAGAGGGAAGGAGTGGATACGTCGCGGTTCAAGTAAAAATAAAGGAAAATCTTTGAGTCTGAGAGGATTAATATGCCATGGCCTTTTGCAATTACCGTTTTTTATTACTACTTTTATCGCGATATACATTTATAATTTACCATAATAGTTGTTTTAATGCATAAACAAGGTAAAAAAGGTACATTCCGTACCCGTGCGATAGAACTGTTTTGCTGTTTTTTCTTTTTTCTCTTTTTTACAAATCAAGCTATGGCACAGAAGAGTCTCTCAGACTCTTACAGTAATATACTGATTATTAACTCGTATACGGAAGCAGCTCCCTGGAGTTCCAGGATAATATCCGCAGTTACGGGTTATGTACAGGACATTCCCTATATGACTCTCTATACCGAGCATATGGACATGTTGCTGGTGGACAACGACTCTATCCTGGAGCAGTTCCGGAAGATGCTTTCCGGTAAATACGAAAAGAATCCGCCGAGCGTGCTGTTGCTGTTGGGAAGTCCTGCTATGGTATTGCGTGATGATTTTAAAAGGATGTGGGGCGACGTTCCGATTGTATTGTGTGCCGAAGCCGATTACATAGGGCCTACCGAAGCGTATGTCAGGAAGTATCCTATTGACGTGGCGGAAAGGATTCCCCTTGCCGATTTGGCCAAGCCCTATAATCTGACCTTTTTGTATTCCGACTTTTATATTAAGGAAAATATAAATCTGGTTTGCCGGATGACTCCGAAGATTAAAAACTTCATCTTTATTGGAGACGGGCGGCAAAGCAATCAAACCAACGATTGGCTTATCCGCCAGGAATTGAAGAAGAATTATCCGGAAGTGAACTACCGGTTCCTGTCTCCGCAGCAGCTTTCTGCCAATGAACTGTTGGATACGCTTTATACAATCGACCCTCAGACCACGGGGATTCTTTTCTCGTCCTGGATTTACAAACGCTCGTTTGCCGGCAACACCTCTTTGGTGACTAATTTTCACCAACTGATTGCAACGGCTCCCGTTCCTTTGTTCACAATAGGCATGGTTACGGTTAAGGATACTGCAGGGGGCATGCTGGGCGGTTATGTCTTCGATCAAGACCAGTACAACCGGAATGTTGTAAACTACCTGTCATTGGTACTGTCCGGCAGCAAGGCGTCCGACATCCCGTTCTATCTGCCTGCCGACGGGGCCCCTGTGCTGAATTACAGCGTTTTGCTCCGTAAAGGCCTTTCATTGGACTTATGTCCTGCCGGCACCGTGTTTTTTAACAAACCGCCTACATTCTGGGAGTTATATGGTTATTTCATTGTAGGAGCCATTGTATGTTTCATCTTGCTTGCCTTGTTTTTTCAATACCGTTTCAGTCACCTGGAGAAACTGAAGAAGTTGCAGCAGAACGAATTGGAGGTGATGATTTCTTATAAGAACCTGATAAACAATATGCCCGTACTCTATATGCAGGAAGAATTGATTCTCGATGAAAACGATATGCCTGTGGACTTGGTATATCGGAAAACCAATTCGCTCTTTGAAAAGATGTTCTCGCTGGAGGAAAGCGTAATCGGCAGGAAAGCAAGCGAGGTATTTCCCGAATCCACTCCGGAGTTTCTGCATTTTATCAAGATGTCATTGGACGAGAATAAGGCCATCACATTCCCGTATTACTTCAAGCGGATAGACACATTCTTCAATATAGTGCTGAAAGGCACTCACCAAAGCAATACAGTCGATATTTTCTGTCTGGACAGCACCGAACTGCACAAGGCGCAGCAGAAGCTGAGTGCCACCAACAAGAAGCTTGCCATGGCGTTGGAGGTTGCCAATATTGTGCCCTGGAAATGGGATTTGCTGAACAGAACCATACTTTGCGATATAAACAGACCCATAGAACTGGGTGTGACGGGTAGGAAGGTGGACGAATCGCAATTGGCCGTACCCGACTCGGAGTATTTCTCAAAAATATTCAAGGAAGACCGTGAGCGTGTGAAACAAGCCTACCAGGACTTGCTGGAAGGGCGTACGGATAAGGTAAAGGAGGAATATCGCGTCATCAGCGTAGAGAATCATGTTCCCAGGATGGAGTGGGTGGAGGCGCAGGCTGCGATAGAGACCCGTGATGAAAACGGGAAACCGCTTACTCTGGTAGGTTCGTCGCTGGTTATTACCCAACGTAAGAAAATGGAAATGGAACTGACAACAGCCAGAGACCGGGCTGAAGAGTCCAACCGTCTGAAATCGGCTTTCCTTGCCAACATGAGCCATGAAATACGTACGCCTCTCAATGCCATTGTCGGTTTTTCCGGCATATTGGCATCTGCCGATGAAGAGCAGGACAGGCAGGAATATGTAAGCATTATTGAGAATAACAATGCTTTATTGCTGCAATTGATCAGTGATATTCTGGATTTGTCGAAGATTGAAGCCGGTACTTTGGAGTTTCACTATTCCAATATCGACCTGAACAGGACAATGAACGAACTTACCGATTCATTGTCGCCCCGAATAGATAAAAATAAGGTACAGTTCAGCTTCCATCCTGCGAAAGAGTCCTGCTTTATCTATACAGAAAAAAACAGGCTGTCGCAAATACTTATCAATTTGATAACGAATGCCATAAAGTTCACTTCCGAGGGAAGCATCCGTTTTGGCTACGAGTTGCGCGGGCGGGAAATCTATTTCTATGTAAGTGACACCGGTTGCGGGATTCCGGAAGATAAGCTGCAGGGAATTTTCGGACGCTTTGTCAAATTGAATAACTTCAAGCAGGGAACCGGGCTGGGACTTTCCATCTGCCAGACCCTGGTGGAGTATATGAAAGGTAATATCGGAGTGGTTTCGGAAGAAGGAAAAGGCTCTACATTCTGGTTTACCCTTCCTTATAAACCGGCAATGGCGGACGATGGAAGGGCAAAGGAGGCGGACATACAGCCGATAGCTGTAGAGAAAGACAAATTAACCATTCTCATAGCCGAGGATAATGACAGTAATTACAAACTGTTCGCATCCATCTTGAACGGGGAGTATCAGTTATTGCATGCTTGGGACGGTCAGGAGGCGGTGGATATGTTCCGGAAATACAATCCGCAGATTATACTGATGGATATTAATATGCCTGTGATGGACGGGTATGAAGCGACGAAAGAGATACGCAAGTATTCCACAAAAGTTCCTATTATCGCAATTACGGCTTTTGCTTACGCTTCGGACGAACAGAAGGTAATGGAAAGCGGCTTCGACGGCTATATGCCCAAACCCATTAACGCCCGTCAGTTGAAGGCGCAATTGAAGGATATTATGCAGCGACGCATCATACTGCTGTAATACGGTTTGCACCGACTTCGTCAAGACTGGAGACGATATGGCACGACTTTCGGATATTTGCATTATCTTTGCAACTTCCAAAAAAGAAAGTTTGTTTTATCAAGAAAAGTGTCTTATATGAAATCGGATATCGAAATAGCACGCAGCATTGAACTGAAGAAAATAAAGCAGGTTGCCGAAAGTGTCGGCATTCCCCGTGAAGAAGTAGAGAACTACGGCCGCTACATTGCCAAGATTCCCGAACACCTGATTGACGAGGAGAAGGTAAAGCAGAGCAACCTGATTCTGGTAACCGCCATTACGGCCACAAAGGCAGGCATTGGCAAAACCACGGTCTCTATCGGCCTGGCATTGGGACTGAACAAGATAGGCAAGAAAGCCATCGTAGCCTTGCGCGAACCCTCGCTGGGCCCGTGCTTCGGCATGACTTCCTATGGAGAAGATAAACTTACATTTCACAGGAGATTTCCATGCCATCACTTCCGCTCACAATATGATTTCCGCTTTGCTGGATAACTATATCTACCAGCATCAGGCGGACGGATTCGGCCTGAAAGAAATTATCTGGCGGCGTGTGCTCGATGTGAACGACCGCTCCCTGCGCAGCATTGTTACCGGACTTGGACCACGTACCAACGGGGTTACCCTGGAGTCCGGTTTCGACATTACACCTGCATCGGAGATTATGGCAATTCTCTGTCTGGCAAAGGATACGGAAGACCTCCGCAGACGCATCGAGAATATCATACTTGGTTTTGACTATGAGGGCAAGCCATTTACAGTGAAAGATTTAGGTGTGGCGGGCGCCGTCACCGTACTGCTGAAAGATGCCATCCATCCCAACCTGGTACAGACCACCGAAGGAACAGCCGCTTTTGTGCATGGCGGTCCGTTCGCAAATATAGCGCATGGCTGCAACTCCATTCTCGCTACCAAAATGGCCATGACCTTCGGCGATTACGTAGTGACCGAAGCCGGCTTCGGTGCGGACTTGGGAGCGGAGAAGTTCTATAATATCAAATGCCGCAAAAGCGGTCTGCAACCCAAACTGACCGTTATCGTTGCCACTGCACAGGGATTGAAGATGCACGGCGGTGTCAGCCTCGACCGCATTAAGGAGCCGAACATGGAAGGATTGAAGGAAGGCTTCGGCAATCTTGACAAACACATCCGTAACCTGCGCTATTTCGGGCAGACCGTTGTGGTCGCTTTCAACCGTTTTGCCAGTGATACGGACGAAGAGGTAGAAGCTATCCGCCGTCATTGCGAAGAAGACTTGAAAGTGGGCTTCGCCATTAACAATGCCTTTGCCGAGGGTGGGGAAGGTGCGGTGGATTTGGCTAACCTCGTTGTGGAAACAATCGAAAAGAAGCCATCCGCCCCGTTGCAATATACTTACGGGGAAAACGATACCGTACAGCAGAAGATAGAGAAAGTGGCATGCAACCTTTATGGAGCGAGCGTAGTGACCTACAGCAGCGCTTCACGCAAGATGATGAAGCTTATCGAAGAAATGGGTATTGCACATTATCCCGTCTGCATAGCCAAGACGCAGTATTCTTTCTCTGCCGACCCCAAAATATACGGCGCTGTCAATAACTTCGAGTTCCACATCAAGGACATCGTTATCAACAACGGTGCGGAAATGCTCGTTGCCATTGCCGGTGAGATACTCCGCATGCCGGGGCTGCCCAAAGTGCCGCAAGCGGAGCACATCGACATAGTGGACGGCAATATAGAGGGGCTTTCCTGAACCTTCTTAAATAGAGAATTGAAAATTGAGAATTAAAAAATAAGCTGCGCAAGGTCCGTTTGAACTGCGCAGCTTATCTTTTTTACTTTTTATTGTAGAAACTATTATTTCCCGATTTCATAATCAGTAAGCGAACAGCGGATATTCCTTCATCTTGGCATTTACGCGTGCGCGGACGTCGGCAATGACCTGTTCGTTTTCTACGTTGGAGAGAACGGTCTCAATCATTTCAGCGATTTCCAGCATCAGGTCTTCTTTGGCGCCGCGGGTGGTGATGGCGGGAGTACCCAGACGGATACCGGAGGTCTGGAATGCGGAGCGGGTATCGAACGGAACCATGTTCTTGTTCACGGTGATGTCGGCAGATACCAGTGCCTTTTCGGCTACCTTACCTGTCAGGTCGGGATATTTGCTGCGCAGGTCTACCAGCATGGAGTGGTTGTCCGTACCACCGGAAACGATGGTAAAGCCACGGTCTATCAGGGCTTGTGCCAGCGTAGCGGCGTTTTTCTTCACCTGTTTGGCATATTCTTTCCATTCCGGTTGCAGAATTTCACCGAAGGCAACGGCTTTCGCAGCGATGACATGCTCCAGCGGACCGCCCTGAATGCCGGGGAATACGGCAGAGTCGAGCAATTGGGACATCATCTTGATTTCGCCCTTCGGTGTTTTCTTGCCCCAGGGGTTGGGGAAGTCCTTGCCCATCATGATGACACCGCCACGAGGACCGCGCAACGTCTTATGAGTGGTAGAGGTCACGATATGGGCATATTTCACGGGATTATCCAGTTCGCCTGCGGCAATCAGTCCGGCAGGGTGTGCCATGTCTACCATCAGGATAGCACCTATCTTGTCGGCTATTTCGCGCATGCGTTTGTAGTCCCATTCGCGTGAATAGGCAGAACCGCCGCCGATAATCATTTTCGGTTTCTCGCGCAGGGCCACTTCTTCCATCTGGTCATAGTCCACACGTCCTGTTTCCTTATTGAGGTTGTATTCGCAGGGAGTGTAGATAATGCCGGAAGTATTCACTGACGAACCGTGAGAGAGGTGACCGCCGTGTGCAAGGTTGAGGCCCATGAATTTGTCGCCCGGGTTCAGCACTGCGAGGAATACGGCAGCGTTGGCCTGTGCACCTGAGTGCGGCTGTACGTTTGCCCATTCTGCGCCGAAAATCTGTTTCAGGCGGTCGATGGCAATCTGCTCGCTTTGGTCTACGACTTCGCAACCGCCGTAGTAGCGCTTGCCGGGATAACCTTCTGCATACTTGTTGGTGAGGCAGGAACCCATTGCCTGCATAACCTGATCACTTACGAAGTTCTCTGATGCAATCAGTTCAATACCTTTGAGCTGACGTTGATGCTCTTTTTCGATGATATCGAAAATTAAATCGTCTCTTTTCATTCTTGCTTATTAGATAGGTTTGATAATACTGTATTCTCTTATTAAGCGTACAACGTACAAATTTAGAAGAAATAAATGAATAAACTGTAAGAAAAGTAAGAAATTTCCTGTCAAAAGAACACGCCAAGCGAAAAACTCAGAACATTCTCCCGCCTGTGGAAACGTATCTGGTTGGCAAGGGGAACTTCCTCACCGGCATTTTCATCATAGACCGGCTTGTAGCTGATACGCTTTGAAATGTTGTGCAGCCCGATGTCGTAGCGGAAATCGAAGAAGATGCGGGAAATCGTTACGGCAACGCCGGCGGTGAGGCTGACGTTCAGCGGATAGAGTTCCTCCTCGATGTCCCGCTGGTCGAAATTCTCGAAAGTGACCTTGCTCTGCCTGTCCCAGATGTAGCGTATTTTCGGTCCGCCGAATACGGCAAGGCTGTAAGGCCCTTCCTTAATGATGTTGTATCCGTAGATTACGGGAATCTCAAAGCTGTGGATAGACGAGGTGATAGAGGCCATTTCGGGTATGCTGCTTTCGGGCGCGTCTTCGGGCAGCGGCTTCTCGAAGGTGATGTTGCAGCGGTTTATCGTGTACGACAGTTCCGGTTGCAGGAAGTGGCGTTTGAAGTTTATCCGCATGAAGAACGAGCCGAAATAACCTATCTTATAGTTATTCTGCACCTCGTCGATGACAGTACCGTTCAGCACTAAATCCGATACGAGGAAGAGCGAAGAGGTAAATCCCCCCTTGATACCGAAGTTCACCCGCCGGTCGTGGCGGTGGGTGTGCTGGGGGTGTTCCGGTTTATCCGTTCCGGGCACAACCGGCAGTTGTCCCCACATAGCTGTGGAGAAGGCCAGCAAACAAACCCCGAAAAGTAACCATCTTCTTCCCATAATCAATTTTTATTTATTACTTTTTCTTCTCTACCGACCAGCCGAATTTCCCGATTTTCTCTCCCAGTCCGTAATAGCCGCCATGCACGTAGACCAGCAGGTTGGATTCTGCCAGCTCCAGTTTTCCGGTTTCCGTATTCAGGTGGGAGGTGTCGGCGCGTACATTCACCACATCGGCAATGAACATGTCGTGCGAGCCGAGGGCAACGATTTCCTTTACCCTGCACTCGATGCACAAGGGAGATTCCTCGATGAGCGGGGCGCTGACAACGGTACTTTTGCCGGGTGTCAGCTTCATCTCCTCGAATTTGTTGTAGTTCTTGCCCGAACGTACGCCGCACCAGTCGGTGGCGCGCGCCATATCCTTGGTTGTCAGGTTAATGACAAACTCCATGTTGCGCTTGATGATGTCGTAGGAGTGACGTTCCGGGCGCACGGAAATGTAGCACATGGGCGGGTTTGTACAAATGGTTCCCGTCCATGCAACGGTCAGTATGTTATATTCTTCCGGGGTGCTTCCGCAGCTCACCAGTACGGCGGGCAGCGGATAAATCATGGTTCCCGGTTTCCAGTCTTCTTTCATCAGATTATCTCTATGTCCTCTCTTGTCTGTTCTTTCTCGCAATAGTGGCATTTGATTACGCAGTTCTCCTTGTCCACCACATGAAACAGGGTAGGCATCGGTTCGTTGTTGGTGATGCACTTGGGATTGGCGCATTTTACGATGCCGCGCAATTCGTCGGGCAGTTTCACTTCACGTTTCTCCACCACTTCGTAGTCGCGGATGATGTTCAGCTTTACGTTGGGGGCAACTACGGCAATGCGGTTTATCTCATCGTCGCAGAAGAACTTATCCGCTATTTTGATGATACCCTTTGTTCCCAACTTCTTGCTTTTAAGGTTGAAACCGATAGTAATGTTGTTGTTCATCTGCTCCAGTCCCAGCAATGATACTACTGTAAACAGCTTCTCAGAGGGTATATGGTCGATGACAGTGCCGTTTTCCAATGCGGCCACCTGCAATTCTTGTTTTTTCATGTCTCCTAAATAAAACCAGTAATATACTTCCTTATACTTTACTTAACGTCGTCCAGCGTAATGCCAAGCACATCGCACAGAATGGCTTCGCGTGCATAAAGTCCGTTTTGCGCCTGCTGGAAATAATATGCCTTCGGGTTGTCGTCCACATACACAGGCAGGCACGACAGTTGCCGGGCGGCTTCCAGAGCCTGTTGCTGCTCGTCGGCGCTGAGTTGCCCGCTTTTGAGGTGTCCGGCATCCAGCGAGGCAGCCTGTGCGCAGAGCCAGCGGTCGCCCAGCCTTTCGCCCTGCATTTCGAGGCTGTTCACCAACACCTGCTTCCCGGCACGTCCCGCCGCCAGTGCCAGATGCAGGGCAAAGGCGGTCTTGCCCACCGAAGGACGGGCGGCTATGATGTGCAGATCGCCCCGCTGCCAGCCGGCAGTGAGCCTGTCGAGGTCGCGCAGGCCGGTGGGGATGCCGGTGATGCCGTTGCGGTTGTTCGCCACCCTGCCGTCCATTTGCCTAAGGGTATCCAGCATCAGGCGGTCCATGTCGCGCAGGCAGCCGGCAAAGTCGGTTTTACCTTCCAGGTGTTCGATAAGCTGGTGCAGTCCGGCCAGGGCATCGCCCAAATCCACCGACTCATCGGCGGCTACGGCAAGCAGACGATGCAGGCCGCTAATCATCTCGCGCCGGATATACATGCCGCGCAAGATAAGCGCATGATACTCCAGGTGGGCGGACGATGCCACCCTGCCCAACAGACGCGCCAGCTCGAAGGCGCCGCCCACGAACTCCAGTTTGCCACGGGCGGCAAGCTCGGCACGCACCGTAATGATGTCTATCGCCTTGCCCGCGCGGTGCATGGCAAGCAGGGCGGCAAAGATTTCGCCATACTTCGCTTCGTAAAACATTTCGGGGCACAGCTTCCCGCTTACAAGCACCATAGCGGTACTTTCGGCGAGACAAGCGCCTAAGATTACCGACTCCAGGTCGGCATCATGAGGATTGAGGATTTCTGCCATAAGGGTAAAAGGGCGATTAATTGACAAATTCGTTTTCAAAGATTCTATATTCCAGATATTTGGCAGCCTGGTAGCAGAAATGCGTATTGTTCAGGCTGAAATAATAATCTTCCACTTTCCGGTAGGCAAGTTCGCGCTCGCGGGTGGAGAGTTTTTTCCAAAGGGCGCGGACATAGCTGCCGTTCTCCACCGGCAGGTGGGTGGTGCGGCCGTAATAGGCAAGAAACTCCTTCAGCGACTCTTCGAAAGCGGCGGAGGATTTCGACTTGGCGGCAACGGGGGCGGCAGCGGCGGAAAAGCTGCCGGCAGCGTTCATAACCTTCCCAATGGATGCCGGCTGTCCCGTCCAGGCATCATAGCCGGGCACATGGATGTGGCTGGGGCAACAGCCCGGCACGCGCTCGATAAGTCCTGCAGCGAAGCACCGGTCGAAAAAGCGCCGGGTACGCGCCCTTGTCCAGCCGAATATGTCCGCCCAGCCCATAAAAGTGATGACGGACTCTCCACGGGCACACTGTACCCCGGCTCCGTTGCAGAATACTACGGCAGGCTTGAAGTTGACGTTTGTCAGCACCCGCAGGAAGGCTTCTTCCTCGCAGCATGCCGCACCTTTTTTCTCGCAAATCTCTTGTAGCAATGCACGCGAAACCATGACATAGCCCATTCTAAGCAAATTGTTTTTCATACTAAAGTTACAGATAAATATTGATAAATGTCGAAACCGGAAAACGACCGCTCCGGCGGTCACGGCACATGCCTTTACGTCAACCGGTTATGCACGTGCGGCAGCCATGCTTCCGGCCACGCAGCGTACACAATATAATTCAATAGAAGATAAGATATACTATCGTATATCTACGGCGTAGCGGTACGGAACGGCGACGCAGAGCGGCAGAACCGATGATGCGTTCCACCCCTACGGATGATGTATACGAGTGTAACAGACGATGTGTCCGCCCCTGACAGACGATGTGTTTTCATTGATTTCATTATTCTTTCTAATTGTTTAAAATTTATACCACACCGCCCGGAAGCGTTTCACTGCCCCAATGCACGATGAATACACAAAAATATTAAATAACGAAGAGGCATGAAAAGTAAATATTTACACGTAAAATCATGTAAATATTTACTTTACAAACAATTAGAAAGGAAAGGACGTATTTTATTTCACTGAATTAATGGTTGTGAAACAGAGACTCCGGTGGGGAGAAAAATACACGGAATTAAAGCGATACAATTGCATTTATCATCAGAAAATGATTATCTTTGCAATTATATTGCAGAGTACATGAAAGAACAAAGCTTATCAGACTGGATTGAAGAAAAAGAGATGAGAGGGTATTACACTTTCACTATTGAGGAAGTTCAAAAGAATTTTCCTCAATTTGGTAATGCCTATATCAGTACTTCGTTATATCGCTTAACTATAAAGAAAAAAATTATTTCTCCCTGGAAAGGGTTTTATGTTATCATGCCGATTGAATATGCTTTGAAAGCGATTATCCCGCCTGTATTTTATATTGACGCGTTAATGGTATTCTTAAGAAAAGAATACTATATCAGTTTACTTAATGCAGCATCGTTCTATGGAGCATCACATCAAAGAGCTCAAACTTTCTCCGTGACAACAGAGGCTCCCAAATTGAGAAATACCACAAAAACAGGAACTTCTATTCTTTTCTTCTCAAAGAAAAACATACCGGAAAAATTCATACGGAAACATAAAGCTCAATCAGGCTATGTAAATGTGTCCTCGCCAGAATTGACTGCAATTGATTTAATTGAGAATGAAAAATATGTAGGCGGATTAAATAGGGTATGTACCGTACTAAATGAATTGGTAGATAGCATTGATTTCGACAGATTAGACGAAGATTTCTTCAATCTTACATCAACTCCTACATATCAAAGATTGGGATATATATTAGAATATGTTTTGGAGAGAGAAGAACTTGCAGATAAGCTTAAAGCTAAGACATCTTCCCTCCCGATGAGGAAAATACCGTTCAAGATAGGTAAATCTACACTGGACTGTGAAATAGAAAAAAAATGGAAAGTAATCATTAACCAAGAAATAGAAGTAGACGAATGATACCCGAATTTGCAATTAGAGAATGGAATGAAACTGTTCCATGGACCGACTCAGAACAAGTAGAGCAAGACTTACTTATTTGTAGAGCCTTAACAGAAATATATAAAGATGAATATCTGGCATCTCATCTTGCTTTTCGCGGTGGCACGGCCTTGCATAAACTATACCTTTCTCCTCAGCCCAGATATAGTGAGGATATTGACCTTGTACAGGTTACAGCAGAGCCAATAAAAGAAACTTACGATCATATTAGAGAAGCCTTATCATTTCTCGGAGAGCCAAAGATTAAGCAAAAAAGGAACAATAATACTTTAATATTCAGAATGGAGTCCGAAATACCTCCGGTTGTTCCTATTCATTTAAAGATAGAAATAAACTGTAAGGAACATTTCAATGTGCTACCTATGCAGAAAATTCCATTTTCCGTTTCAAATAAATGGTATAAAGGAGAATGCGATGTTCTTACTTACCAACTTGATGAGCTTGTAGGCACAAAACTCAGAGCATTATATCAAAGAAGAAAAGGAAGAGATTTGTACGATTTGTATAAAGCACTGACAACAAAAGAGCTTAATATCGTAAATGTACTAAAATGTTATAATCTGTATATGGATTTTGTGGTGGATCACATTCCTACATACAAGGAGTTTATCATTAATATGGAAGATAAAATGCAAGATGAGGAATTTTTAGGAGATACCAAACAATTGCTCCGTCCTGATGAGCATTTTAACCCACAAGAAGGATACGAGGTAGTGAAAACAGCATTGATTGACAGGCTGCAGAAATAACAATAACTGATATATTCCATTATAAATCATTACTGATATATTTTCCTATATGCGCGGCTATTTCTTTTTAGGCACGGATTTCGCGGATTTCACGGAAAAAGAACAAAGAAAATCCGTGTTTTCCGCGTAATCCGTGCCTAAAAAAGAAACAAATAGTAAGCGGATTTTAGTTTTGACACACATTCAACCGTTGTACCATACTAAGAAAAAGCCACCAAGAATTAACCCCGAATTATTCTTCTATTATAAAAGCCGGTGGCGTCTTAATGCAGCGAATCGTACGGGATTTGTTTACATTATGGTCTTCCGCCTTGGCTGTAGTCCCTGTATGAGTCCAGCTTTGGTGCCCTCCACTTATGGTTGCCCACAATACCTTTGCAGCAATTGATTTTGAAGAATCAAATTGGTGACCGAATCCTCCCAAGACCAGATTGTTTTCGTCAAAAGCAATTTGAATGTAATTGGCTGTTTCAAGGAGACCTTCTTCCCACGCTATATTTTCTCGACTATGGGCTGAAATAACGGCCGGTCTTCCACTACCCGTAGTGTAATTTACCGGTGCGCCATTAAGCGTGTAATTAATAGTCCCCGACTTTAGCAAAAGCTCAAAATCTCTCGACGTAGGAAGCTGGTATCCTTCCGGACAATGGCTGCTTACCGATCCATTCCCTATGATTGCCGGATTCTGGAGCGACTCATACGAATCGAAATAGAAACGCGGGACGGATGCGTCATACTTTAAATTCATTCCCTGCGTATAACGCCCTTTGTACTGGCTGCCGGTTAAACGTACAAAATCCTCGTCAGAACAAGAGGCAAAATAGGCAGACAGATCACCTATTGTTTCAGATTCACTGACGGTTATCTGGTCGTCGAAACTCTTTGAGTTTCCTCGTAAGTTGAAACGACACCAGTAAGTATCACCCATAAGGACAACAGGCAAGCCGCGATTCAGCCGGGTAACGGTGTATGTTTCATGTATGCCATTCGGGCCGTTCACGGTGAGCAAACCCTCCTGAGTGCTACCATTGGCTTCCGGATCGTTAGGCTTGTAGCCTGCCTGAATCTCATAAACTCCGTCTCCTTGGGGTATCGCCCTTAGCCAACTGCCACCACTGACACTAACCTCATAGTTCTTAGGTACCTCTATCCGACCTAAAGCACTGTCGACATATTTATTGAAATGAATGTTATAGGGAGGGGTGTTTGTAAGATGATTATACAATTCTCCCTTGAAGGTCGTGGCATTGGACTGGACAATTACCAGCCTGCCACTGTAGTAGTCCGGGTGCCTCTTGCTGTGCATATTCAGGTACATATATTCCGTCTTAGTACCCGGCTTTTTCCAAGAATTGCGTACCAAGAACTTTTTCCCTTGAAGGTCGGCACGAGTTTCCGTATACGGAGTAATGGAGGCTGTCGTCCCATCAATTGTGAATTCTGCATCTTCCGGCACCTTATCCAGTACAAGTATTGACGTTGACTCCTTGCTTGGGAGGTAAACCGTATCTTTTGTTGCACTTATATACGCCCCTTCAGCCAAAGTAGAAAGTTCACTATTAACCAGAATATTGGTAGAAGGTTTTGCCGTGATAGTTTCTTCTACTTCCCAACTTTCATTTTCCACGGATATGCTTGCCTGCAAATTAGAACTGTCTCCGCTAAATAACTTTATTTTATAAATGTGGTTTCTATGGATGGTGTTAGGCAGTGCCAGTGAAAGTGTAACAGGATCTCCTTCAAGGGTTCCATGCAGCTCCACAGGAATACCGTCCCCCACTTGTTCATACAGGTGGACCAATCCGGCATATTCACCCGGCTTCAACGGGGTATTGAATGTAGTGTCTATTTTTGCCAATGCTGCACCGGACGGCGAACTGACCGGATTTTGCGGAAGCAGGAATGCTTCACGATGTATGTTATCCATACTTATCCTATTGATTTGTATGTCGGCATCGTCAGCTATGTTTAAGTCTACTCTGGCAATGGCCCGTGTAAGCAATACTTGGGTGGCACTCTCCTGGCTTCCGGTTAAGTCTGCCTTTCCGGTCATCACCGGTTTCTCTCCATCTGCCTGAGGAGAGGCAGAGAGTATTGTAGTGGCAAGCAGTTCGGTCTCTTTCAATTGGCCTATTTCCTGTGTAATCCCATTCAGCAGATTACCGGTGTTTACAAAGAAATAGATTTGCTCTCCTTCGGCCAACGAGCTGATTGTAGTGTATCCGTTCTTATCCACTCCCAGATTTTTGTAAACGTCGGACAGAACTCCCTCTTTGAACAGATAAGCCTCTATGTTTCCCGGCAGGTTCGTACTATAAACAGTTTCCGAATTCGGTGTATAGACCAAAAGCCGGAGCGAATGCTCATTCTGAACATCATTTGTTTTTCCAATATCATAATCCTCCTTAATGCATCCGATGCAAAGTACTGAAAATAATAATACAGATATAATAACAGACAAATGTTTCATAATTATTAGTAGATATTAGGATTACTTCTTGATTTTAATATTGTGTGGGAATTGACAGGAAAATCTTTTATGTTATTCTTGTAGAACACATCGGCACATCCCGACGCCCACTGTCCGTATGTCATGGTGCTATTATGGCTGTAGCCTAAACAATGACCCAATTCGTGAAAAATAGTGGTACAACATCCGCCGCTGTTTTCGTAATGATAAAGGAAAGATTTCTGATAGACTCCCCATGTTCTGCCCCCACCTAATCCTGCTACACCATTGCCAGTATGTACAAGTCCGATGTCGAATCCGGAAAGGTTTTCCAGCCTGGAGATAATCTTTGACGTGTCAATTGCTTTCTTGTTATTATCAAGAAGTACTCCTTGGAACGTCAAAACCCGCTTCTGGAAGTTTTCCAGCGTACACATATATCCGATATTCAAATAGAGTGCAACAGCCTCCCTGCAATGTACGGGGCGTATTCCCCGCCAGTTCTTGTTGGGAACACCTGTTACGGGATCTCCTCCGTTAAGTACGAATTTGATGTACCATTTCGCCTTTATCCGGGAAATCTTAGTCCAATACGGGTCTTTGCAAGCTATCTTAAAACTCAAGGAAGCCGGCTTCATCTCTTCTGCTGAAAATTGTTGAACTTTCCCTGATTCAGTGCGGTATACTCCTTTCTTCAATACCTTTATCGATGTCTTAATGTCGGCAAATGCCGGAATGTCGGCAATGTAAACGAACTCCACATATTCATCCATAGTCGGACTTTTTGCCATGACTGTAACCTCTTTTATGCCTACGGGAGAGTAAAATCTCATGTGCAAACTATCTTTCTCCATATTTATCTGCAAAGGTTCAGCTATACGAAATGACCGCTGATTTGCATTGGCATAGACAGAAGCAGGTTCTTCATCAGTTAGAATCGTATAATAATTTAGAGAAGTGAGCTCATCGGCAAGGTTAGTACCCACATTGTCTTCCGGATGTACAGCCTGTACATGTACGGTAGAATGCTTGGCGGCATCTAAGGTTATCTTTGCATCATACTCCGTGCCAACACTTTCCTTTCGGTGATTTATTGTATTTACTACTACTTGACCGGAAAAACCATCCTTTACGGTAGGGAAAAATAAGAACTGTTTTTGTTCCGATAAAGAGAAGGATGCTATGCTTCGCTGCCCCGAATGGCTGCCGTCTGCATGCAGGGCAGAATAGCTCCTGCTGTCTTCCGAGGGAATAAATTGACAGTCGTGAACCGATTTGCGCACGTAATCGCTTTTGTATTGTACATCGAAAGAAACCATCCCTACTGCTTGGGGAATGCGTATTTCCTCTATCTTGATTTTTCCGTTTATTACCGAGAACTTGTGATTTGTATAATAATATTGGGCTTTCAGAGGCTTCGCCGACGTATTTTCAGGAAAAGACAGCCACGGTGAGGAACTTTTCTCTATTTTATGTATCCGGGCTCCATCCGCCTCATAGTTGCCTTTCACGGCTAATACGAGAAGGTTGTAGGTGCCGGTTTCGAGCCCTTCCACCATAATTGTTGCAGGATCGGGGAATTTAACTTCACGGTCGATGTCAATTTGACCCTCTTTGAGAATATAGGCACAAAGAGTATCGAAAGGTGCGGTCAAATCCACGGTGCGGGTAGCGGAACCCGTATCGTCAAAAGACTCTGCCTTTAAGCGAAACAAAACACCCGTGCCGTCATATTCGGATAACGGATAACTATTGTCTTCTATTTCGTCCCGGGTGCAAGCACCCAACATCGGCAGAAGAAAGCAGCAAATAAAAATTACTCTTGAGATACGCATAAATAATTCGGTTAAAAATGACCTTTACCACAAACAGGTTCGATTCTCACTTTAGGAAATTCTCCTCAGGCTTTATGCACAAACAGCAAATCTTCAATCATCAGGTCGAGTTCTGCCGGATGGATGCTATTCTCGTGATAATGGAAGTAATGGCTGAGCAGGGTGCGTACCTGCTTCACGCGCGACTCGGCAGTGTATCCGTGCCACTGCCACACGCCTGCATCGAGTGCATGGCGGATGACGCCTACGGCAGGGGTAATCATGCCCCGCACATCGTCGCCGGGATAAATCTGAATTTTCTCCTGGGGCAGGATAATGGTTACCTCAGGATGGTAAGCACGTACTACGCGCAATGCTTCGGTCCAACGGACGTGCTTGGCTATGACATCACGTGTTTCTTTCTTAGGATTCTTCATTACGGGTTATCAATTATTAAAACTATCAATACTTCTGTTATCTATCATTCATCTATCTACCGGCTCTCACTCAATATTCATTTGCCGATTATCATTCTATCTGCCGGCGTTCACTACTCATCTTCCTGCGTGCCTCCATCCGCTTCTCGAAAAGCTCGGACACCCACACAGGAAAGCCGAAAACGGCTACGAAAATCGCTAAAAACAGGACGCCTCCGCAAGCGATTCCGTAGCATATCCCTTTGTGTGCAAACAAACAAAAACACGAACAAAGTCGGGACAAACCTTTTTTATTCATAACATAGGGATTGTTTTCGGGGTTCTATTAACTCTGTTATCATTCAAATTCTATCGCCTGATTCTAAATTTCAGACGAGTGGGCTATCAATCAAGGTCGCGTATGCAACGGTAATAATTGCCCGTACGTCTTTTGCCAACCCTACTAATAGTGCCATTATCATCGTAAGACACATACGGAAGTGTGGTTCCGTCTCCGCCCGCGTCCGTGCCCGTGCCTCCGGCAACATCCGTCAGGCCCGCCTTCGTCAGTTCCGGCCACAGGATGTAAATCAGCGCTGCTTCCTTGTAGGTGGGCAAGCGCCAGCCACCGCCGTCGTCGGTAAGATTCCTACAGCGGTTTACGGCAAACAGCCAAAGGCCGGTGAAGCGTTCTCGCGACAGTTCGAACTTATAATACACTTTATCATCGCTCACCACGGAGCTGATATTCGTGGCAGTGTTCGTGCCGAGAGTAGTGTTGTTTCCATCAGTAGCCCGCGCTTTCTTCACCCGGGTATGCGGTATGGCGGAAGCGTCTATGATAATCTTCCCGTCTTCCACCAATACCTCCTGGGCATAGCCCACGGTTGCCGTGAGGCAAACCAGTATCATACATAGCGTTTTTATATTTCTCATCATCATACTTATTACAATTTCATTTCGATATAACCATGTGCTCATTTCCGCACTCTTATCTCAACACCCTGCAACAGCGGACTGCAAAAGTCTGTGATCCCTTGGGCTGCGAATTGCTGTACGCAAAAGGATAAGAATCTTTCATGCCGACCGTTACGTGACTCATGTTCCTTTCTCCCAACTCGGTAGAAGACATAAGCGCGTTATATCCCGCAAACTGATATTCGCTCTGGGGAAGGGAAATAGCCATCAGGAGCAGCTCCTTCTGCGACGGCATATACCAATGAATCTCAGAGGGCTCGAGAATACCGTTGCCGTTCAGGTCGCGATTCTTCTCGTGGCAGTAACGGGCTGCGGAAGTCTTGTATATGGGGTGATAAATTCTCGCAGTGGGGTCGGGAAGATAATAAGGTGCGCCGGAAGTCCTTCCGGTATAGGCCGGTATAGCCGCCAGACTGCCGTCCAATCCGTTTCCGAACATACTCCGGTACGAATTCGGGGCAACTCCGAAATTATCAGGCTCGTTATCCACCCGCGTAAGATCCTTATATACCGACTCCGTCGTCACGTACCTACCGTTGCGGAATTTATCAAGGTTATTAGAGACATATACTTTGAAATAGGCAAATCCCCATTGCATACTGTTTATATTCTGCACCGAAGGGTCGATACCCGGATTCATCGTCATGCGGTATTCCGGATACCTCTCCAGTACCATACGCTGCTTGACGTCGCTCGGTGTTCCGTCCTGATTGAGGATATACAGTCCGGCATACTGGCTATCATCATCCGTATAGAAAGAAAGATACCCATCCTGGCTGATGGTGAAGTTACGGACTTCCGGCTGATTCGGGTCTCCTCCATCCTTGTAGAACGAGAAGCGTACCGTTGCAGAGCGGAAACCGTCTCTCACCACATGTTCATCGGCATAGACGTATAGGGTTTGGCTGGTGACCGTAGAGGTATTGCCGAAAGGCAAGTCCGTAATTTTATAGCACATACGGTAGGTGGCATCGGTAAGGGACATCATATCGTCATCCTCCTTACCGACAGGAATGGCGTTCCAGCCGCTTATGCCTTGTTGAGTCAGCTTCGCCCGGTCACTCTTGTGCGGAATGTACTTGGGACGCACGAGTTTACTTTCAGGATCCGAATCCTGCTGCCAGTCATTGGCGGGCGACGCCGGCTGCTTCACCTGGTGATACATCAGGTTCAACGGAGAGATTTTGAGCCAGGTGGCACTAAATGACGGATTGTCATAACTCCTGCCTTCCGAGTCGAGTATCTCCACCGTTCCCGTGCCACCGGCAGCATGCATGCGCATGGGGCGGAAGTCGGGGTGTGCGTCCATTCTCAGGTTGTCGCCGTAGTCCACGAGGAAATCGCCTACAGTGGAATCCACGTTTGTATCTATCTTGATATCGTTGACGCCATTCACCGTGATATTGAATTCATAGTGATGACCGCGGCGGATGTTGTAATCACTGTGCGCGTCTTCTCCCAGATAGATATATGCCTTTATCTGTTTTACTTCGATGTCGGTTTTATGCATGGCAGTGATGACAATGGCAGTGGCACGTTTGGGTTTGAACCACGCCTTGCCGCGGGAGTCGGCATCGTCCTTGCCCATATGTTCGTATATGTTGACACTGGGATCCGCGGCATTGGGAAGCGCCCTGTCCACCCGTCCGCCCCGGCGGTTCTCGAAGAGATAGAGTGTTTGGGAAACTGTCTTTGCCTGTTTGTCTTCCGTTTCAAAAGGGTAATCCACGGTACTTGTCAGCCAGTATTCATCTTTGTCATCGGCAGTGGTATCCGGATTGGGATTGGCATCGGTGTCGTTGGCAAAAAGATAGCTGCGCACCGGAACGTCCTGCACATCCCATCCGATGATGGTTACTTCCTGCCCCAAAGGGGTATTGTCGGTGACGGTGAGCGTGAGTTTTGCCGCCAGATATTGAAGCTGTACGGGGATAGTGATGGTATTGGATCCCGGCTGCACGTTGACTTGCTCCTTGATTGCCGTCATCACAAGCGGGTCGGTGGAGTTCTGGCCGAAGTCCAGTCCTGCGGCGGTGACAATGAGTCCACGGAGAGCATCGTAAGAGGTGACGGCAGCCAACTGATTGTCCAGTTCGTCCTTGCCGTTCGCCACAAAGCAGAATGTATGGTTACTGCCCGACCAGGTGTCTATCTGGAGAGACGAGAGCGGTGGCCCATCGGGCTGCGCCGTGTATTTGCGGTTGGTCACCAGCTCACCGCTGCCGTTAAATACCAGTACGCGCAGGTTGTCCAGCCGGTTCTCCACATCGGAAGGAACGGTGCGGGTGTCGGAACCGGAACCGAGTGCACCGCGTGTATTGCCTGTACTGCCGCCTGCACTGACAGCACCGGTCATATCGGGCATCAGCATTCTCAGGCTGACACACGCAGCGATGCCTTCTTCCACACGGACGGTATCGAACTCATCGCGCGTGCACCCGGACAGAAGCAGTGCACCGAAAAAATACAGGATTATTATCTTTTTCATATTGACTATTGTTTTCGTTTCTAATTATCAATACATTACAGGTCTAAGGTGTGAAATAAACACTTTCAGTCGAGGTCGCGGATACAGCGATAAAAGGATAGAGTATATTTCTCGTACGAACTCAATACATGCTCATAACCTTTTGCCCTCGTTTCCACTTTAGCACGATATGCTACAGTTCCTACATTTCCAGTTTGATTCCTCAATTCTGTAGCAGACCAAAATTCACCTGCTTTAAAAAGTCCAAGCTGTTCCAGCTCCGGAGACAGTACACCTATTAACTGCAACTCCCTTTGGGTAGGAAGACGCCAACCGCCACCTGTATCCGTCTTATTTGCGCATGCAAGTATAGCATCGTTCCACGAAAGCCTGTCCGTGGATGCCTGCCCGACTTCAAACTTATAATATACCAAGCTATTACTTGCCACAGACGCTATATCATCGGCTGTGTTCGGTCCTTTCAAACTGGATGTAGCGGTAGTAGTCCGTGCTTTTTTAGTTGTCGCATGCGGTATTGCCGAAGAGTCTATAATAACTTTCCCATTTTCACTCGCTATCTTCTGAGCATGGCCGGTCGTTGCCGCCAGGCAAGCAAACAATCCGAATAATATTTTCACTGACTTTCTCATCCCTATCGTAACTCCAATTCAATATAATTATTACACTATTTAGTTATGGTTTTCTCTAATTCTCTGAAACAGCGCACAAAAGCCTGACTATATTTACTATGATAAGCTATAACAGGTTCATCGTATGCAGTCATATAAACAGAACGAATCTGTGAAGTAGCATTATTAGACTCTGAAGAAGAGAGGTTAGCATACCTATGCGTCATTACTCCGGCAATGCCCCACATTATTAATTCATGTGCTGAAGGCAGATACCAATAGGTTTCAGAATCATCAATGATACCGTCTCCATTCAGGTCGCGATTCTTCTCGTGACAATACCGCGCAGCAGAGGTTCTATAAATCGGATGATAAATCTCCTTTTCTTCTGGATCAGGATAATAGTAAGGCGCTCCGCTATTGCTTCCCGTATAGGGTGGAATCGGATCTGTTGTATTACCCAAGTCGCTATTGCTATTACCATACATCTCGCGATAAGAGTCTGTCCTCTTCCCGAATTCCGTCGGCTCATTACCATTACGGACTACATCATTATAAACGGCGTTTGCTGTCATATATTTACCATTACGGAAAAAATCCGGCTTGTCATACAAACGGGTCCTGGAGAATCCCCACCTCACCCCGCCCGTATATTGCACTCTGGCTGGAATGCCCGGATTCATCATTATTCTATATTCATGAAATCTCTCGACTACCGTTTTCCGCTTTACATTGCTCGGCGTCCCGTCTTCATTTAAAATATACAGTCCGGCATCCGGATGGCTGTCGTCCAGATAAAAAGAGATATATCCCCTTTGAGTAATATCAAAAGTCATGACTCCCAACTTATCCGAGGCATCTCCGTCTTTATGATATGTGAAGCGTACCCGTGCATTACGGGTTCCGTCTCTTACAGGGAAGTCGTCAGCATAAACATACAAGGTTTGCGCTGTAACCGTAACCTCGGTAAACGGTATGTCGGTAATCTTGTAACACATGCGGTGGGTGGCATCGGCAAAGATCATTTCATCATCGTCATCCTTTCCAGCAGGGATGGCATTCCATCCTCCTTTACTTGCCAGCTTAGCTCTGACACTCTTGTGCGGAATATACTTAGGACGCACAAATTTGCTGTCGGGGTCTGCGTCCTGCTGCCATATATTGCCGGGTTGCTTCACTTGGTGATACATCAAATTCAATGGAGAGATTTTAAGCCAGATAGCGTCAAATCCCGACGGGTCGTCGTAAGTCCTACCCTGCGAATCCAGGATTTCCATGGTTGCCGTTCCTTTGGGAGCCTGAATACGCATAGGGCGGAAATCCGGATGGGCATCCATTGTCAGATTATCACCATGATCCACCAAAAAATCGCCCACAAGAAAATCTACATTCGAATCTATCTTAATCTCATTGAGACCGTTCACCGTTACAGTAAAGGTATAATGATGCCCACGCCGAATATTGTAATCGCTGTGGTTGTCCTGACCTAAATAGATAAATGCCTTTATCTGTCTTGTTACCAAATCTGCCTTGTGCATGGCTGTAACAACAATGGCAGTGGCACGCTTGGGCTTATACCACGCCTTGCCGCGGGAGTCTTTATCATTTAGCCCCATATTACTGTATTGTTCATCCGGGTCGGCTGGCAGTGCTCTGGCTATACGCCCACCACGACGGTTTTCAAAGACATAGAGCGTTTGGGTAGCAGTTCCTGCCTGCTTGTCTTCCTCCTCAAAAGGATAGTCCACTCCGGTTGTCAGCCAGTATTCGTCCTTATCGGCACCTGCTGTTTCCGGATTGGGATTGGCGTCTTTACTATCGTCGGGGAAAAGGTAGCTACGTGTGGGAGCATCCTGCACATCCCAACCGATAATGGTTACTTCCTGAGTGCCGGGGGTATTGTCGACAAGAGTCAGTGTAACTTTTGCCGCCAGGAATTGAAGCTGTACGGGGTTGCTGATAGAGTTTGCTCCCTCTTGCACATTTACATTCTCCATAATTGCCGTCATTATGAGTGGAACATCGGTACTCTGACCAAGATTTAATTCGGTAGCCGTCACCAAAAGTTCCTTGAGGGCATCGTAAGAGGTAAGCGCCGTTAACTGACTGTCCATACCGTCCTTGACGTTGGCTACAAAGCAGAGCGTATGGCCCTTACCGGAACGGGTGTCTATCAGCAAAGATGAAAGCGAAGCACCGGTTTGTGCCGTGTATCTATGTCTGGTCACTATTTGGCCCCCACCGTCGAATACCAGTACGAACAGGTTGTCCAGACGTTTTTCCACATCGGCAGATACTGCACGTGTGTCGGTGCCACCACCCATAACGGGCAATGTTATCTTCAGACTGATACGCGCCGCTGCGCCTTCCACCACACGCGTGGTATCGAACTCATCGCGCACACAACCCGAGACAAGTAATGCTCCAAGCAGATACAGTATTGCTATCTTTCTCATCTAAATCGACTTTTATTTTTAATTTTATCAGGTATTAAAATTCTTTCCATATCTCCTGTTTGCCCCAGTCGGTGACTTTGACGTCTACGCTTACAACTCCCCGGAAGTCTACCAGCACATTGAGCAGCCTGCCTTCCGCCACACGCAGGGGGTTACCGTTACTGTCGGCAATTACGGTGGTTTTCAGCACGTCGCGGTGGTAGATGTCTATCTTTATGTCCGCTTCGGTGGGGAATATATTGAAAGCAGAGGATACGAATTCGCCGTTGTCATTGAATGCCGCCTGGGGGCGGTAGTTTACTTCCGTGCCGTTGGGCTTGCCGTAGAAGTCGAGCTTATCGGTGGTTTTGCGCACGATGTAGTGGTACTCGCCTTCGGTGCTGCCTACGTACTCTCTGAGGTAGCGTGCCGTAATGGCTACCCCGGAGACTTTGCGGCGCAGGGGAAGTTCCTTGGCAGAAGCGTCGGCATCGGGGGTTATATCTATAGTGCCGTAGAACAGGTCGTCGGGCGAGCCTGCCACGGGTAAGGTTGTCCGGGTTTGGATGAGCGACACGAATGCCGTCTCTAAGTGGTCGCCCTCTTTCAATGCGGGCATTGACTGGGCGCCTTGTTTGCCATTGCCCCACGCCACCAGCTTCAGGTTGTCGTGTCCGGGATAGTCCAGGAATACGATTTCCGACAGGAGAACGTGGCGGGTATCGAGCAATGCCTTATCGGCATCGAATATATAGAGTGTGATATCTTTTATCGTTTCACTGCCGAGACTTCCACCGTCGGCATCAAAAGCCTTTACCTGCAAGGAAAATCCGGAAGTGCGGGGAGCAGGACAATCGCTAAGGTCGTCCTTGATGCAACTTGCAGACACAAATGCCATAAAGAACAAAATAGGCAGTATGTGCAGGCAATAATGGAATTTGTTATTCTGCATGGATTGTTTTTAGTTGATGGTTAGTATTGTTTTTAATTATTGAATTCTATCAATGGCATGAGTGAAAAGAAAGGCGGGTACGGGAAACATACCCGCCTTTCGGTGCAGCTTTAAAGAATAAGATGAACGTCTGCAATCAAATTAATTAAAATCTTTGCTTACGGTTTTGGCAAGCCATGTTGCTGCCGTAACAGTAACTGATATTTGTGATTTAACCAACGGCTGCTCCGGATTGGTAGTACCACCGCCGCCACCGGCATCTACATCACCGCTCAGGGTAAGGGTTACCGTGTATGCATTACCCGGTTCGATAGTGTTTCCGGCATCGGCTACGGTGAACTGAATCGGGTAGTAAATGGTTTCATCAGCGCCACCTACCGTTCTTTTAGACTGAATGGCAAGAATTGTCGGTTTGGACGTACCGTCGTTACCGAAGGTGTAGAAGTGATTGAATACATCTCCATTAGCGTTAGCTGTGAAAGCTGCGCCTACCGCATCTTTCAAAACTGCGGACTCCGTGGCAGCACCAGTTTGAAAATCCGGATAAGAGACATCGCCCGAATAGAAAGCAGTTTGAGCTGCCTTGTCAGCAGTTGTTCCAAAGAATTTTCCGCTTTTACCTGCATACAGCAATACAACGTTTTCGTCTGCAATCTCAATAGTGCCACCGGTGAGATTGGTACGGTTGTCCTTAACGATAAGTTCAATCTTGGCTGCAACGAAACCTAATTGTACAGTGACCGAACCGTTTGTACCGGAGAAAGTGATATCATCTGTACCGGACATCCAGAGGTTATTTTTCGTTTGGGTAGCCGAGTTACCGGATATCAAATCACCGGTAACGGCCTTAAGGTCAGCTTCCGTTGTTACATTAGCAAAAGGACCGTTGGCAAGTGCACCGGTATTGGCTATTACATAAGCCGTCTTGGCAGCAGTTGTACCGTTGGTTATCGTAGCCGCCGCATTGGAAGAACTGTAATACGCCGGACAGTCCAAAGCACCGCCGTCACGGAAAATGAATACGATGTAGTCGTTAATTACAACATCGGTTGTGGTACCGGCGCTACCTGCCGCTCTCGACTGCGCAACGTTATCACCTGCTCCCTCTACCTTGATAGTAAGAGTAGCCTTTTCGCCCGGAGCATTGCTGCCCAAATCGGCAATCTCCTCATTGGAGCATGAAAACATAGTGAAGGCTGCAAGAGCCACTGCTAATAAATTAATCTTCTTCATTGTTGTTTTAAATAAATAGTTAATAAAATGATATTTAATCGTTTAGTTATAATTTGTGCCGTTTATTGGAATTGCTTTAGATTGCTTTCCGCCTCGGACACACCGGCGGCAGCAGCTTTTTGGAACAAGGCACGCGCTTTTTCGGTGTCGCCCGTCAGCATATAGCACACTCCACGAAGATTGTCCGCCTTGGGATGCGTATTTCCTTGAAGGACATGCAAGGCTTCGGAGTAGCGTTTCCCGTTGAGCAGGTCGATAGCGGTGTTCAGTCCTACAAGTTCGGGGTCGGGCTGTGCCTCAAAGAATACTTTGATATAACCCGCATTACGAAGTTTCGGGAAGAAATGCCGTTTCATATAGTTGTAGGGCCTGCCCTGATTCAACCTCATCAGCAGGCTCAGGCGGCCTACCTTCTTAGCTGCATCCCACACAGGAGTGGTATCTATGATATCCAATATCTGCTGCTTCTCGGGCATTTCGCTGTCTGCAACCAACCTGCGCAGGAAATCCCATGCCACACTGTGATTGCTCACTTCAAAGAAAGAAGCCGAAAGTAAAGTGCGGTTCGTAATGTAATCCGCCAATGCCTGCGCACGCTTACCTGCAATGCGATTGTTCAGGTCTAACGGACCATCGGGCGAAGCCGAACCTACTACGAGTATCTTGGCTATGCGGGAATTGTCCGATTCGGCAATCTTATTCAGAACAGACAACAAATGATCCAACCTGCTGAGATTGTTTTCGTAATCGGGCTGTATAGCCCATTTGCCCACCGGGAAATAGACAATGAGCGTGGCCTCATCCTTGTAGCGGGCAATATCTTCTTTACTGCCTATACTACCTGTCCACGGTGCGAGGAAACCGTTTTCCTGCGCCAGCTTGTCGGCAACCGTTTCCGTCACGAGTTTCGTCTCGGGTATCACCGGCACAAACAGCTCGGCAGGAGTGGCAAGCGCCACATCTTCTGCCAAGAGCACGGGCGGCAGCATTTCTTCGCTGCAACACCCTTTGCTCTTTGCATCCAAACGCAGGGAAGCGCCATTCATCCATTCCCCGTAGGGAAGGACGAAGGTATAGGCAACCGCTTCTCCCGCCTTGTGGTATGCAGAGGCAGACTTCCGCTTTTCTTCCACTCTTTTTTCTCTCCACTCAACAATCTGTGCCGTGCGGCTGCCGTACTCCAATGGCGGAAGCACAGCCTGCTGCCCGTCTTTCCCGTACAATAACGGGGTTACTCTCAAAATGTAATCCTTAGCCAATCTTTCTACCTTCAGCCTGAAGGATACGTGCACGCTGTCGCCGCTACGGCTGATGTTCACATCATCTGCCTGCAACCGTGCCCGTTCCTTAGCCGATAAACCGACTGCCTGCATCAGCAGCAGTCCACATAATAGCACACAATATTTCATAATCTTCGCTTCTTGGTTCGTTACTTTATTATATAGATAAGGGAGATGCCTGCCTTGGTGGGGCCCAGGTAGTTCTTGCTGCCGCTGCCCAGCCTGTCGCCGCAGGTCTTGCACTCGAAGCGGTCGTATCCAAAATGAATGTACCCCACTCCTAACGTGGCTTCCAGATTCCAGCGTTTGCCCAGCACCCAGTTGTATCCATAGCCTATTCCGGCTCCCGCCATCCAACCCTGGTAGCGCTTGCTACCCAACCCGGATGATGAAGGGGTGATGCCAAAAGGAAGCATACCGCCGTAGTTGAACTCCCCGCCCAGCAGGTGTGCTCCGAAGAAGTGACCGGAGAAACCGCTGCACAGCCAATAGCGCGCTTCGGGCTGGAGCATCCAAAGCTTCATCTTCTTATTGTCCGAGAAGCTCCACGGATTGTAGTTGGCAGACATTTCGAGCGTCCAACGGGGAGCTACCTCATACTCTACTCCGAGATTAATGGTAGAGGTGATGTCGTACAGCAAATTACTTTTCACTGCAAGACGCTGCGCCGAAGCCGTTCCGGATAGAAGCGAAACAAGTAGGGTAATCATGAAAATCGTAAAATTCTTTCGCATATTCTCTTTCGTTTTATTCGTAATCTTTTACCTGTTTATAGAGGTTAATTTTCCTTTTGCTGTTTTTAGAAATTTCATCTGTTTACATAACACAGATTATTAATTTGCATTTTATTAGTAATCAAGTAATTAAAAAGGGAAAACCGTTTCAATGCTATCCGGTATGAACGATTTTCCTGAAACAAAAAGAAAAACGAGGATGTATCGGGACTTCGGTCTGATACCATTCTGTCCTTAAAATACACGCAGTTATGAAGAGTTTCCCCTTTAAACACCAACAAAAGAAACTCAACATGCCGTTATAAATGACAAAATGACAATCAAGCCTTTGCTTCGATACATCCGTTTTTCTGAAACAAAAATTGAAACATGGCGATAAAACAACGAAATTATTAACTTTAAATCGAGTACATAAAATGGAACTGAACTACATTAAAGAACACACCTCATGCGTGAACTACAAGACCGAGGAAGACGCCGGTTTCGCACTGAAAGAAGCTGCTTCGGGAGAACATTTCGACAACCGGCAACAAGAGATTAAGGCCAACCACCTGATATTTATTTTGTCAGGCGAAGTCAGCATCACCAAAGACAGCAAGGAAGAAACAAGAGTCCGTGCGGGCGAATTCATCTTCATTCCCCTTTCATCCCATTACACGGGCACGGTTATCCAGCCGGGCACATACATCAGTCTGTCATTCTTTCACGATGCAATCTCACTGTGCGACAAGCACATGCTTAGCAGCTATTTAGACGAAGTCCAGAACACACCCCTATGCTTCGAACCGCTTTCCGTGCGTGCCCCTTTGGACACGTTCCTGCATCTGCTGAAGTCCTATCTCCAGGCGGGCGTCAACTGCAAACACCTGCACGAACTCAAAGAGCGCGAGTTGTTCATCATCTTCCGCACAGCCTACACAAAGAGCGAAATAATCCAACTCCTCTACCCTATAATGGGAATCGAGGTAGACTTCAAGGCAGCCGTTCTCAAACACAAAGACCGGGTGCGCAGCAAACAAGAACTGGCAGAATTGTTGGGCATGAGCGGTTCCGAGCTTCACCGCAAGTTCACGCAAGAGTTTGGAGAAACCGTTCAATCCTGGCTTCAGAAACAAAAAAACAAGGAAATACTATCCCGACTCAATTACGATTTCATCTCTATAAAAGAGGTGGCATACGAGTTGGGCTTCACCTCCGCAGCCGGTTTCAACAAGTATTGCAAGAACAATTTCGGCTGCTCACCCAGCGAATTAAGGCAGGAAATTAAAAAAAACAGCAAAAATAAACACTGATATTCAGCGTTTTGTAATTTTGGATAACAGATTGGTTAATTTGGATAACTGATTGATGGATTTGGATAACGCAATATCCAAAAATATCCTTTACCTTTGCAACATCAAAGAACAGGGACAAAGTATATATAGCGAAAGCAAGTAGAAAAGTTCGGTTTATTTGAGTCGTTTCTTAGGTTTTATCTGTGTTATGTAGACAGATGAATTTTTCACCTGCATTTTTAATACAATCCGATACGGCATCCACCACGTTTTCATTGACCTTGTTCAGGGTATCGACTGCAAAGGAATCCAGGTAGATTTGGGTTGTCTTTTCGGACGTATGTCCCAGTCCCTCACTGATTAAGGATATCGGGATACCTTCATTCTTGGCTATGGTGGCCCACGAGTGCCGCGCCACATAAGTGGTGAGCGGAATGCCTATGTTGAGCAATGTGCCCAAGCGTTTGAGGTAACGGTTGACCGTGCCCAAAGAGTAGCGGTATTGCGTGTAGGCATCTCGCGGTGACTGCCCGTGGATATAAGGAAAAATGTACGGGCCGGATGTCCTGTATTTTTCAATAATCTCTTTCATGGCTGGCAGCAGTCCTATCTGCAACCGTTGCCCGGTTTTGCTGCGGATGTAGAATATCGTGTCGCGCACAATGCCGTCGTGCTTGAGACGGATTACATCGACGAAGGACATGCCCCGGCAGTAGAAACTGAACATGAACAGGTCGCGCGCCGCTTCCAACTGGGGATACCGCCGCAGGTCGGCCGAAGCGATGAGCGCTATCTCTTCCTTGCTCAACGCCCGTTTCACCGTTTCCTGCCTGCGCACGTTCAGCCCGGCAAAGGGATTTTCGCCACATACCCTGATGCCTTGCTTGCGTGCCTTATTGTACACCGCCCGGAAATTGCTGAGGTACATGTGGATGCTGTTCTCCGAAATGCCGCGCATGCGCAGGTAGTGTATATAGTCCGTAACGAACACATAGTCGATGTCTTTGAAGTTGATTTTCCTCAAACTGCAAAAACGCAACAGCGAGTACAGCCCGCTTGTGTAGGAAGCGGCAGTGCTTTGCTTCCCCTCTTCGAGCAGGGTATCGATGTATTGCAGGATGAATTTATCCACACTCTGGTCGTACTGCTCCTTCCGGTGTTTCAGCATGAGGCGCTCCAGCGTAAAGCCGGGAGCGGTTCTCTCCAGCAGACGGTAGTTCCTGACAAGGTCTTCTTTCTCGTTCCTGATAAGACGGTTGACGAGGCTCACTTCCCTACGGGTGAGGATACCCTCGGACGAATAAACCACCCGGTCGGCATCCCGCCGGTAATTCGACTCGTGGACCCGCCACCCCAAAGAGTATTCTTTCTTCTTACGGCAGTACAGCACGCGAATCGCAAGGGAGTAAACTCCCGCCGCGCTCGCTTTACAAGGATGTATGACAACACGAATACTCAACTTTTTCTTCTTGTTTTGTAAGTTCATTTACCAATTAAGCATTACTGCCTGCGTAAAAGTACACATTTTGCACCTAAACACAGAACTTGTTACTAAAATAATGAATAAAAAAATTGTTTTAGCAACAAATGAGAGGGGGGATTGTTTTAATGCAGAATAAAAGCCCCCCATGTGACAAACTGAAAATTCATGCGACAGATAGGGAAAATATCAACCTAATTATTTATCTTTGTTAGCTTGAAAAGTTAGCATACCCAAAAACAATAAGACAATGAAAGATTTCTTGAAATTTACGCTCGCCACCGTAACCGGTATTGTTATATCGAGCGTTGTGTTGTTTTTCATCAGTATTCTCGTAGTTTTCAGTATGGTTTCATCCTCGGAATCGGAAACGCAAGTACGTAAGAACTCCGTCATGATGCTGGACTTGAACGGTACACTGGCCGAACGCAGCCAGGAAAACCCACTGGACCTTATTATGAAGGATGATTACAAGACATACGGACTGGACGATATTCTCTCTTCCATTAAGAAAGCGAAAGAGAACGAGGATATCAAAGGTATTTATATTCAGGCTACTTCACTGGGAGCGGGGTTCGCCTCGCTGGAAGAGATTCGCAATGCTCTGAAAGACTTCAAGGAATCGGGTAAGTTTGTCGTGGCCTACGGTGATGCCTATACGCAGGGGTTATACTACCTGTCCAGCGTGGCCGATAAAGTCCTGCTGAACCCGCAAGGTATGCTCGAATGGCGGGGACTGGCAGCTACTCCTATGTTCTTCAAGGATTTATTGGAGAAAGTGGGCGTGGAGATGCAGGTGTTTAAGGTGGGTACATACAAATCGGCAGTAGAACCGTTTATCTCCACCGAAATGAGTGCAGCCAACCGCGAACAGATAAATGTATACCTGTCTTCCATCTGGGGACAGATTACGAGCGCCGTTGCCGAATCGCGCAACCTGTCCGTAGAGGCATTGAACAAGGAAGCCGACCGCATGCTGATGTTTTACCCCGCAGAGGAAAGCGTGAAGAACGGACTGGTGGACACCTTAATATATAAGAATGATGTACGCGACTACCTGAAAAACCTGGCAGGCATCGACAAGAACGACAACATGCCGATACTGGGCATTCAGGACATGATAAACGTGAAAAAGAACGTGCCCAGAGACAAGAGTGGAAACGTAATTGCCGTATATTATGCGTATGGTGAGATTGACGGCGGTTCGTCCGCCTCTACCGACGAGGGTATCAACTCCGAAAAGGTTATCAAAGACCTGCGTAAGCTGAAAGATAACGAAAATGTAAAAGCCGTAGTGCTGCGTGTGAATTCTCCGGGCGGCAGCGCATACGGTTCCGAACAGATATGGTACGCCGTAAACCAACTGAAAAAGGAGAAACCGGTAATCGTATCTATGGGCGATTATGCCGCATCGGGCGGTTACTACATCTCCTGCAATGCCGATACCATCGTTGCCGAACCTACCACACTGACCGGCTCTATCGGCATCTTCGGAATGATGCCCAACGCCAAAGGGCTGACGGAGAAACTGGGTGTGAACTTCGACGTAGTAAAAACCAACCCGTATGCCGACTTCGGCAACCTGACCCGCCCCATGAACGACGGTGAAAAGGGATTGATGCAGATGTACGTCAACAACGGCTACGAACTCTTCCTGACCCGCTGCTCCGACGGACGCGGCATCAGTATGGAAGAACTGGACAAGATAGCGCAAGGTCGTGTATGGACCGGAAGCACCGCCAAAGAACTGGGACTGGTGGACGAATTGGGCGGCCTGGACAAGGCGTTGGAGATTGCCATTGCAAAAGCAGGTGTAGACGCTTACACCGTAATGAGTTATCCGAAGAAAGAGGGTTTCCTGGAAAGCCTGATGAATACGAATCCCGGAAATTATATCAAGGGTCGCATGCTGAACGGCAAAATGAGCGATATGTACCGTCAGTTCAGCATCATCGAGAACTTCGACAAGATAGACCGCATACAGGCACGCGTACCGTTTGAACTGAACATACAATAAATTTAAATGAAAGATGCATCCGTAAAAATACATCATTGGCTATATCCCTTGTCCTGGCTCTACGGGGCAGGGGTGTGCTTGCGAAACAAACTCTTTGACTGGGGCTGGCTCCGGTCAAGGAGTTTTGACGTTCCTGTGATATGTGTAGGCAACATCGCCGTAGGTGGAACGGGCAAAACGCCGCATACGGAGTATCTGATAAAGTTATTGCAGAATGAGGGCATAAACGTAGCCACACTGAGCCGCGGATACAAACGGAAGAGCAAAGGTTACATACTGGCAACCGCCGAAAGCAGCGTACAGAAAATCGGCGATGAACCCTATCAGATAAAGAGCAAGTTTCCGGATATACGGGTAGCGGTAGATGAAAACCGCTATCACGGCATCGAGCAGTTGCTTACATTGAAGAATCCTGCCGTGGATGCAGTGTTACTGGACGATGCTTTCCAGCATCGCCATGTAAAGGCAGGAATGAATATCCTGCTGACCGACTATCACCGGTTGCTGTGTGACGACGCCCTGTTGCCTGCCGGAAGACTGCGCGAACCCGCCTGCGGGAAAAACCGCGCCCAGATAGTCATTGTAACGAAGTGTCCGGATGATATCAAGCCGATAGATTTCAACATCATCACCAAAAGGTTGAATCTGTATCCGTACCAGCAATTGTATTTCTCCAGGTTCCGCTATGGCTCGCTGATGCCACTGTTTCCCGAAAAGGCAAAAGGTAGAATTACCTGCACCGGAGACGAACAGGTGCTACTCGTTACGGGCATCGCCTCTCCCGCCCCACTGGTGGAAGAAGTGAAATCCTACACCCCCAGCGTCAATCTGCTGGAGTTCGGCGACCACCATGACTTCGGCGAGAAAGACTTGCAGGTCATCGAGAAACAATTTAACCTGTTGAAGGGAAACAAAAGGCTGATTATCACGACAGAGAAAGATGCTACCCGACTGAAGAACCATCCCAACCTGAACGAAACGCTGAAGCCGTACATTTATGTGCTTCCCATCGAAATAGAGTTTTTACAAAATCAACAATATATATTTAACCAAAACATTATTGGCTATGTTAGAACGTATTCAAGAAACCGCAGCTTATCTGAAAGGTAAGATGCACACGCATCCTGAGACAGCAATTATCCTCGGAACCGGACTTGGCAGCCTTGCAGGTGAGATTACCGAGAAGTATGAAATAAAGTATGA
>OHGS01000141.1_pt1 | contig 43586 bp, 35 predicted proteins | sample 1567831 | NCBI WGS metagenome assembly OHGS01 (sample SAMEA3879596, study PRJEB24766) | human gut metagenome | biome: human-associated habitat; feature: feces | place: USA | collected 1985/1987
CTCGCGACCCCAACCTTGGCAAGGTTGTGCTCTACCAACTGAGCTATTTCCGCATGCTTTTGATACGAAGTACTTTGTATTTCCTTCATTTCGTTTTAGCGAGTGCAAAGATAAGCATTATATTTTACACTGCAAGTATTTTCGTGATTTTTTTATTCAAAAATTGGTTTTTTTGCCTATTTTCCTCGTTTTTGCCCGTTTTACGAGGGGAATTGGCACACTTTTTCGCTCTTTTTGCCCCACACTGCTCGTCGTTTGCCGTAAATGCCGTATCTTTGCTCTGTCAATGCAAGAATGGGTAATTTGGCGGCCAAACATGCTGATGCTGCAACCAATGCCTTGCACGCCTAGGCCTACAACGGAACGCACAATGGGTATTCCCAAGGTGCCCGTTTCGGCTTACTGACGTTTTTTTACTAATCTATACTTATTATATATTATATGTCTGTATCAAAATTCGAAAGTGAAGTAAAATATCTTTCTTTGCCTCAGGCCGAAGCGTACAACCGTTTTTCTGACCTCAGCAGTCTGAACGTGATTAAAGACCGCCTGAACGACCCTGCCGTACTCGAAAAAGTCGGCGAGCAGGTGCCGGCCGACAAATTGGCCATGCTGCAACAGTATGCACAAGGCGTGGAGTGCGAAGCAGATGCACTGCACATCAATTCGCCGATGGGCAAAATTTCGCTGCGCATCGTTGAACGCGATGAGCCGAAGTGCTTGAAGTTGGCTTCAGAAAATTCGCCCGTGCCCATTTACGTATGGATTCAGCTGCTTCCGAGTGGCGAAACCGGATGCAAAATGCGTGTCACCGTGGGAGCCGAAGTTAACTTTTTCATGAAGGGTATGGTGGCCAAACCTTTACAACAGGCTGCCGACGGATTGGCTAACATTCTTTCAGCCATTCACTAAACCTCTTTCAGTTTTTACGACGTGAACTGCAAATCAACACCGCCCAATCGTTCGTCATTTCAAACGCTTGGGCGGTTTTAAATATGTAAACAAACAAGTAGAGGTGCTTCTACATCAGCATTATCGCTTAATTCTCGGGTGCTATGCTGAAGTTCATTTGGGCTTCGGTAATGATGCGGCGCACGAGGTCGGGGTCGGAATTGGGGCAAATCATCAGTACACCTTCGTTTTCGGTCACCAAGTAATTGTCGAGCCCCACAATCACGGCTTTCAGTTTTTCGGGCAAACGCACAATGGTGCGCTGCGTGCCCGAAAACATCACCTTGGCATCGCCGCTCACGGCATTGCCGTCGGCATCCTTGTGGCTGGCTTCGCGCAGTTCGGGCCAGCAGCCTATGTCGGCCCAGCCAAAGTCGCACTCACGCACCACCACGTTTTCGCACTGTTCAAGCACAAAAAGGTCGACTTGGCGGGGCATCCGCTCTGTAAAGCATGAACGCACATACTCCACTTCTTCGGCTATCGTAACCATTTGACGCGCCAGAATTTCGACACTTTGCGAGGGGCGACCCGAACGCTTGGTCAGGCAGTCGCCCATGGTTTGGGCATTCCACATGAATATGCCTGTGTTCCACAAAAATTCGCCGCTGTCCATAAACATTTTGGCATATTCGTATTCCGGTTTTTCGGTAAACGACTGCACGCGGTGTAAATGTTCACCTTCGACGGGTTCGCCCATCTGAATGTAGCCATAAGCCGGATTGGGTCGCGTGGGGCGCACACCCATGGCCAAAAGCTCGGGGTGCGTCGCTACGTAATCAAGGCCTTGCAGCACTTGATGTTCGAAGCGGTCGGTATGCAGAATCAGTTGGTCGGCAGGAGTCACCACCACATTGGCATCGGCATTGGCCAGCACGGCGTGCCAGGTGCCCCAAATGGCTGCCGGAGCCGTGTTGAGCTGTACGGGTTCGGGCAATATGTTTTCAACCGGCAACGTGGGCAACTGCTGTTTTACCAAATCCACGTAGCCCTCGTAGGTCGACACAAAGATATGGTCGAGCGATATGAAACGGGCAAAACGCTCAAAGGTTTGTTGCAGCAGGGTGCTGCCGGTACCAAAAAAGTCGATGAATTGTTTGGGCATGTTTTTGCTGCTGGCGGGCCAGAGCCGACGTCCCACGCCACCGGCAAGTATGATGCAATAATTGTTATTAGGCTGTGTTTCCATTTTCAATAGCAATTTTATGGAAGGGCGTAAAGGTTCAATAAAGAAGAAGAAGAAGAAGAAAGGAGGAAAGTTGCTTTACGAAATGCAGCAGGATTTCCTTCGCCAACTGCTTCTATGGCGAAGATAGTGAATTTTTCATTGGACTGCTACCCGACGTGCCCTAAAAATTTGAAAATAAGAAAAGCATTCCATAATATCAGACATTTTTACCCTATTAAGGTGATTCGGCCAACGAACGCTGTGGCAACAGAACTGCATGCCGGAAGCGGAGGTAACGGATGGTGGCTGCGGGCGGTAGGCGACACAAACAACAAAAGAGTGCTTTATCTGCGTATGAACAGACAAAGCACTCTTTCATTCAGGGCCGTTATGGCACGTATATGAAGTCGTCTAAACTTTTCTGACGAATATTTGATTTGGAGATTTATCTCTTCTAAATTCAATCTTCACCTTTCTTTTTGGCCGTTTTTTGACCTTTCATCAGTCGTGTAGCTCGCTACACTCCTTCTTCAAGGACCAAAAACGCCTCAAAAATTAAGGCAAATCTTGAATTTCATAAAAGTTCAGACGACTTCTATGAAAAAAGAAGCGGAGCTACTATTAGCGCACGCGGATTTTTTTACCTTGGTTAATGAGCGAACCCTTGATGCCGTTGAGTTGGCGGAGCTTCTTGACGGTGGTTCCGTTGCGGCGTGCAATGTCGCTGAGGGTGTCGCCGCGACGTACCGTAACCGACTTGCTGCGCTGGCGACTCTTGGCCTTGCGCGAACGCGAAGTGCGGGCCGAACGCGATGAGCCGGAATAGCGCGAGGTGGTGCGGGGAGCAACCGCGGCTTCGTTGACTGCTACGGTGGTACGGCGGGTCAGCAGTTCGTCGGCGCGATAGTTGTAAATCGAATCTTTATAGGCCAGGAACGAGCTGATGGTTTCGATGGGCAGGCATACGCTCATGGGACCGCTCGAACCGGGAATGACGTCGGTGCGATACTGCGGATTGAGCGCACGAATGGCTTCCTTGTCGATTTGGCAGAGGTCGGCAATCTGCTGCATGTGCAAGTCGCGCGTCACAGTAACGGTGTCGGTGCTGATGGGCAACATGGTTTTCATGGGGCAGATGTTGTGCTCGCAGTAATAATTCATGATGTAGTTGGCTGCAATGAATGCGGGCACATAGCCTCGGGTTTCGCGAGGCAAATAGGGATAAATAGCCCAGTAATCGCGGGCACCGTCGGCACGGCTGATGGCCTTTTTCACGTTGTTCGGTCCGCAGTTATAGGCTGCAATCACCAGGGTCCAGTCGCCGAAAATGGCGTAAAGGTCGCGCAAATAGCGTGCGGCAGCCCAGGTCGACTTGTGGGGGTCCTGACGTTCGTCGATAAGGCTGTTGATTTTCAAATCGTAGCGTTTGGCGGTCGAGGTCATGAACTGCCACAGACCTACGGCTCCTGCATGGCTCTTGGCCTTGGGTTCGAGGGCCGATTCAATGACGGGCAGATATTTCAGTTCGAGGGGCAGGCTGTAATAGTCGAGTGCTTCCTCGAAAATGGGTACATAAAAGTTGCCGGCACCGAGCATATACGACACGGAGCGACGCAGGCGACCGCTATACTGGTCGATAAACTTCTGCACCACACTGCTGTAGGGCATATCCATCACTACGGGCAAGCGACGCAGGCGTTCCTGATACACTTCGGGAGCGTAGGTGGGGTTTACATCGGGGTCGACACAGGTGGTGTCGGGATAAAGATATTTTTTAGCCATCCATTCGTTGAGCAACGAATCGTAGGCAGCGGTCATACCTTCGGGCAGCTGAATAACTTCTTCGCGTCCGCTTTGTTCGTCGTTGACCGTAATTTCTGTGACGTCGGTTTGCGCTGTGGCACTGAAAATGCCGGCTGCAAGTGATAGTAATATGGTTGTGATACGTTTCATCTATGAAATGCAGATTGAGCTTGTGTGATGTAAGCGGTCGGGGCTTTGCGCCGCAACCGGTTGATTTTGTCGGGCAATTTATCTTTTAAAATCGAAGACTGCATCCTACGCCGTAGGCCGTTCCCTGACGCGGACCGCCAAGCGACGAGGGCTTGACGCTCATGACTGCCGGTTCGACACTCATGGAAAGGTCGGGGGTGATGTCGAACTCTGAGAGTTGTGCATCGACGTAAGCATCGACCACCGAAAGCAGATACACGCCTACGAAGCAGAAGGCGCTGAGGTCGCGATAGCGGCGGTAAAAGTCTTTTTTGCGTTTGAACACGCGCTTAAACTGCTCTTCGCGTCCGGTGATGTCGTAGCGCGGTGGCAGCATTTCCAAAAAGGAGTTGGTGTTCGGGTCGTCGTCCATGATGTCGAGATAGGCCTGCGAATAGTCTTTATACATTTGCTGGTTCCACATCAGGGCGTAGGCACAGCCCAAGAAACCGCCATATACAAAGGGCAGTTTCCAGTACTTGCGGTTGTAGATTTGTCCGGCACCCGGCAGCACGAGCGAAAGCCAGAGGGCACGCTGTGGGTCGGGGCGGAATTGCTTTCGGGCAAAGTCCGTTTTTTTAGTTTTTGTGCTGAGCGAGTCGGCCATTTGGCTGATTTTCGCGGTATCGGCAGGTTGCCCGACAGAGTCAACGCCAACTTGCAGGGGCAAGGCGGCAGTTCGCAGCGTGTCGTGCGGTGCTGCTTCATTCGCGTCATTTTCCACATCGAACATTAAAATGGGTAAAGCCGAAACCTCAGTGAAGGCTTCGACTTCTGTGTGTGGATTAGCTTGAATGGTAGTAGAATGCAGGCAGAACGTCAGTCCGCACAGCAGCCATTGCCGTAGGGTTTGCAATGTCATTCGTTGAAATAAGTGAGTTTACTTTATCTTATCAATGAGTGCAATGATGTGTTCCAGTTCCTCTTCTGTGGCAAAGGCAATGGAAATTTTGCCTTTGCCTTGTTGCGAACAGGTCATTTGCACCTTGGTACCGAACACGTCCGAGATGCGGTTTCTGAGTTCGGTGTATTCTTCGGGCAGTCGTTTGGTGGCATTTTTCAGCGTGTGTCGTCCGCTTTTCAGCGTTTCGCCTCTGTTAAGCGCCTTGACCATTTCTTCAACCTGCCTTACAGAGTATCCTTTTTCTTTGATTTCGTTGTAGAGTTTCAGCTGCAACGAGGGTTGGTCGAGTCCGAGCAGTGCGCGTGCGTGCCCTTGGTCCACTTCTTTGTTTTGCAAGGCCATTTGCACTTGTGCAGGGAGTTTGAGCAAGCGTAGGTAGTTGGCAATAGTTGCGCGGTTTTTCCCTACTTTTTCCGACAGTTTGTCCTGCGTCAGCCCGTACTGTTCGATGAGGTGCTGATAGGCCAGTGCAATTTCGATGGCATTGAGGTCTTCGCGCTGGATGTTTTCGACCAGTGCCATCTGCATCATGTTTTCGTCGTCGGCCGTGCGTACGTAGGCCGGAATGGAAGAAAGTCCGGCCATTTGCGATGCCCTCCATCGACGTTCGCCTGCAATAATCTGGTATTTGCCGTCGTCCATCAGCCTCAGCGTAATAGGCTGAATAATGCCTATTTGCCGTATGCTTTCGGCCAGTTCCTGCAATGCGTCGGCGTCGAATTCGCGACGGGGCTGATTGGGGTTGGCCATGATTTTAAACAAAGGCACTTCGTTGATGCTCGACGAACCGCCCGTGTGCACTTCATCTTGGGTCGAAATCAGTGCGTCAAGGCCGCGTCCGAGGGCTGGGAATTTCTTATGTGCAGACATTTCAATGACTTAAAGGTATCCGGTTATTTTTCGTTTTTGCTGATGATTTCCTTGGCCAGGGCCAGGTGGTTCTTGGCTCCGGTTGAGTCGGCATCGTAAAGTATGGCGGGTAGGCCGTGACTCGGGGCTTCGGAAAGTTTTACGTTGCGCTGAATCACGGTTTTGAACACCAATTCCTGAAAGTGTCGCTTCACTTCGTCGTAAATTTGGTTAGCCAGTCGCAGACGGCTGTCGTACATCGTCAGCAGGAAACCTTCGATTTCGAGTTCGGGATTCAGCTTTTTCTTTACAATCTTAATGGTATTCAACAGTTTAGAAATACCTTCGAGTGCAAAATATTCGCATTGTACGGGAATGATAACCGAGTCGGCGGCTGTCAGTGCGTTGACGGTTATGAGTCCGAGCGAGGGCGAACAGTCAATCAGGATATAGTCGTATTCATTATCGAGCGGCGCCAGCATCTTGCGGATAATGCGCTCGCGACCCTCAAAGTTCAGCATTTCGACTTCGGCTCCTACCAAATTGATGTTTGAGGGCACAACGTCGAGGCGGTCAATATCGGTGGTATAAATAGCCTCATGAATGTCAACGCCATTGATCACGCATTCATAAATGGAATACTCCACCTGGCTCAGGTCTACCCCCAGCCCCGACGAGGCATTGGCCTGCGAGTCGGCATCAATCAGGAGCACTCGTTTTTCGAGCGTGGCCAACGATGCGGCCAAATTCATCGAGGTGGTTGTTTTACCCACCCCACCTTTTTGATTTGCTAAAGCAATGATTTTGCTCATATTTTAGTTTGGGTATGCTATTCTGTGTGTATCAGCGGCTGCACTGCACTGATTCAGGGCGGTGCTTGCCGTTTTGCATTATTGGCTGTGGCTACGGCCGTTTTTGCATGGGCAAAGTTAAGAATAAATCGGCGAATAAGCTAAGTCTAAGTGTTTTTTCGTACTTTTGCTTCTGTATTTGCCTCTTGCGGTCGGGGGTGCCATGCTTTGTTTTACATTGTTGAAGCATGCTCTGCTGCAAGCATTTACTTCTTTTTTTTTCAGACCAACTAAATTATTGTATATGCGTCCCTTACTGCTTATTTCAAACGATGACGGTGTGCAGGCTCCGGGCATCAACTTTTTGATCGAAACGCTACGCCCGCATGCCGACCTTTTGGTTATGGCGCCCGACTCGGCTCGCTCGGGCTTCAGCTGTTCGATTACTTCGGAACATCCGCTCACTTTCCGCGTGCTGCGCGAGGAAGAGGGGCTGACGGTTTGTGCTTGTTCGGGCACGCCCGTTGACTGTGTGAAAATGGCACTCAACGTGTTTCCCGACCGTAAGCCCGACTTGGTTATCGGTGGTATCAACCATGGCGACAACTCGTCGGTCAATGCGCACTATTCGGGCACCATGGGGGTGGCTATTGAGGGCGCACTGCAGGGCTATCCGTCGGTGGCATTTTCACTGTGCAACCACAGCATGAATGCTGACTTCAGTCCGCTGGCTCCGTATTTGGTGGACTTTACGCTGAAAACGCTCGAAACGGGACTGCCGCCTTTCACTTGCTTGAACATCAACTTCCCGAACACACCGCAGTTTAAGGGGGTGAAGGTGTGTCGCATGGCGCATTCGCGCTGGCAAAAGGAGGTGCAGCGACGCGAACATCCCTGGGGTAAGCCTTACTATTGGCTGGTTGGTGAGAATGTGGACTTTGAACCTGAGGCCGAGGATACTGACCATTGGGCTTTGAACCACGGCTACATTGCCATTACGCCTACGCAACTTGACGTTACGGCTGTAGAACTGATGGAGAAATTGAAATCTGTGTTCTGAGAAACCCAACGGTGCTGACCGTTGTTTTTACTTCTTGACTTGATACATACCGAGTACTGCGGTAAATGACTCTTTGCCTTTCATTTGCCGCAACACTCGGCTTTTTTCTGGAACGAACACATGAAGTATACAATTAAACGAAGGTAAACGTGTGTATAAAACGTTTGCACTTTGTTAGTTTTGACAATCGGAGTGGGATAAAATGGTATATCCCTATTTCATTTTTTTTGAGTGAGTAAAACATGCTCTGAAATAACTGATAATAAATAGGTTACGCCTATTTTTTAGCGGTTCGAAGAAATCGAGGTGCGATATCAGATGCCAAAAAAATTTGGATTTCGGGGTAATGAGATTGTATCTTTGCACCCAGAATGGCAGGTTGCTTACCAACCTGGAATGATGAAAAAACAAATAGCTCTTATTGATTCAGCGTTCTTTGACATTTTGCTACAACAGAAAGTAAGGCAGGAAGGCCTGTCTGAAACCCATGCGCGCGATTGGAAGTTACCCCTTGGTTTTGCGACTGAAGTTGCGGAATATTGACATGGAGTAGCTTTTCATGTATTGGCACACCGGCAACTTTGTGTGTTTGAATGAGAAAAATTCGCATGGCTCTGAAAAATGTAATTTTAAGATGGCATCGTCCAATTTTAAATCATTACATTTGCTGTATGAAAACGATGATAAGAAATGTAGTTTCCTTTTTGGCCACGCTGATGCTGTCAGCGTGCGACATCATAGATTACCATCCTTACGATGCTCGTTTGGATGGTACGCACGATATCAATGCACGAAACATGACGCGCATTGAGCAGGCGTGTGCCGGAAAAAAGGCCCTGAAATTTGTGCTGATTAGCGATACACAACGGTGGTACGACGAAACGTACGAGGCGGTGAAGAGTATCAATGCTCGCACCGACATCGACTTTGTGGTGCACTGTGGCGACTTGTCGGACTTTGGCGTGACAAAGGAGTTTGAACAGCAACGCGACATTCTCGAAAAACTCAAAGTGCCGTATGTGGTGCTGCTGGGCAATCACGACTGTCTGGGAACGGGGGCCGATACGTTCAGATGGATGTTTGGCGACCCGAACTTTTCGTTCAATGCCGGAGATACGCATTTTCTGTGCATCAATACGAATGCCTTTGAATATGACTATTCTACGGCGGTACCCGACTTTGGCTATATCAGCACCGACCGCAATGCGGTGCCCGACAGTGTGCGACGTACGATTGTGGCCATGCACGCTCAGCCTACTTCTGAACAGTTCAACAACAATGTGTCGCACTTGTTCCAGTACGAAATCAAGCAGTATCCGGGCTTGACTTTTTGCATGTGCGGACACGGACATACCACGCAGTGTAATGATCTGTTTGGCGACGGGGTGCTGTACTATGAATGCGGAGCGGCTAAGAAACGCGAATATGTGGTGTTTACATTAACTGAGGAGGGAGGCTACAAGCATGAAGTGGTTACATATTAAACTTACGCACCGCAGAATGCTGGGTGTTCGAACGGCCCTGTGCTGCCTGGCATGGGGCTTGCTTGGAGTGATTTCTGCTTGTAGGGCGCAAAATGCTTGCCCTGACCAAACACGTTTCCTTTGCACAACCGATACTGCCGGCAAACGCGACACGGCGGTTTCTGTCGTTCGCCTTGATTCGGGTACTGTTGTCAGTTTGCCCGATTCGCTGGTGCGCCGTTTGGCTGCGCGGCTGGGTATGATTGACAGCGCGGAGGCGCGGCGATACTTCGAGGCGGACAATTTGCTGCTGCGCGAGAATTTGGATACGGCCGATACGCGCCCTGTGCTTTCGCGCTACGAACGGCACCGCCGAAAACGCATCAAGGGGTGGGCCAAACTGATTCCAAACCAGTCGTGCCTGCAATACGCGGGCAGCATCGGCCTGCTGAGTGCGGGCTTGGGATGGCACTACGGACGGGGTGACCATTGGGAAACGGAACTATTGGTGGGCTTTTTGCCAAAATATAAAACGGAAACTGCCAAAAGCACTTTTACGCTGAAGCAGCGCTATGTGCCCTGGCACTGTGTGTTGGGCTCGCGCTGGACGGTGGAACCGCTCACCACGGGCTTGTTCTTCAACACGATTTCGGGCGATGACTTTTGGAAAAATCAGCCCGACCGCTATCCGAAGGATTATTACGGTTTTTCGACGAAGGTGCGCACCAACATTTTCGTGGGACAGCGTTTACGCTACAACATTCCGCACAGCCGACGCATCTTTTTGCAGGCGATGTCGCTTTACTACGAAATCAGCACCTGCGACTTGTATTTGATTTCAAAAATTACAAATCGGCATTATCCGTGGAGTAAAACGCTGTCGCTGGCCATCGGGTTGCGCTGCGAAATGTAGAATGGTCGACAATAGCTGATAGTGGCTGACAATGCCCGACAGCGACTGACAATGCCCGACAGTGGCCGACGTAGAACGACGGATGCCCATTTTTCATTCACAAAAAATGCTGCACATCGCACACTCCAACCGGGAGTAGATGCGTTGTGCAGCACTTTTTGTAGATAATAGGGAAAAAATGTATGGGCGGTTGCCGCGATTGATTTACACGCGCACGGCTTCTTCCACATTTTCGAGCGCACGGAGCTTGTCGCAAACCGTAACGACATCGGCTGTGTCGTAAACCGAGATTATCATGTAACCTTCGAAAATGCCGTCGTCGGTGTCGAGCTGTATGCGCTTCACATTAAAGTGCGTCAGCGTGTGTAGCACTTCGGCAATGGAGTAAAGCACGTTTTGCGAATCGATGCCTCGCAACTGAATTTTCACATCGTGCAACGTCACCTTGTGGGTGTCCCAGCGGCAAGCTATGAGGTTGTTGCCATAGCGTGTTTTCAGTTTCACAGCCGTTTCGCAGTTACGCTTGTGCAAGTGCAGTTCGCCATCGTCGGTGATGTAGCCCAGCACGTCGTCGCCCGGAATGGGTTGGCAGCAAGTTGAGAACACGCATTTGCGCAGCACTTCTTCGTTGAGCACCAGCACCTCCTTGCGGTTCAGCTTTTTCACCCAGTCGGGGTCTAAGGCTGTGTTCTCCACCTGCACTTCGTCTTTTTCGTCCGATTTGCCGATGAAGGGAACGAAGCGTCGCCAGCCCTTGCTCGTGCCCTTGTTGCGCAGGGCGGCCAGCAAGTTGTCGTCGAGCAAATCCTTTTCGTCGCCAATGTTGAAAAACATTTCCTCGACCGACTGTTCGTGGAAAATGCGTCGTGCCTTGTCGATGATGCCCCCGTCGAGCATAAAGTTATTGCGCAGCAGGAAGTCGCGCAGCATTTCCTCGCCCCGTCGCTGTTTTTCGCGGCTTTCGCGTCGCAGAATGGCCTGAATCTTGGCACGCGCCTTGGCTGTGGTTGCAAATTTCAGCCAGTCGGTTTGCACGCGCTGATTGCGCGAAGTCAGAATCTCCACCTGGTCGCCACTGCGCAGCAAATAGCTCAGGGGCACCAACCGGTGGTTCACCTTGGCACCGAAGCAGTGTGAGCCCAAGAAGGAGTGAATGCTGAATGCAAAGTCGAGTACGGTCGACCCTTTCGGCATGGTTTTCATTTCGCCCTTCGGCGTAAACACCATGATTTCCGAAGCATAGAGGTTGAGCTTGATATTGTCGAGGAGGTCGAGCGTATCGGGCTGCGGGTCGTCAAGAATTTCCTTGATCGAGTTCAGCCAGTGGTCGAGTTCGTTTTCGTCGTACTCGGCATTCTTATCTTTATACTTCCAATGCGCCGCAAAGCCCACTTCGGCAATGTCGTCCATGCGGTCGGAACGTATCTGCACCTCAATCCATTTGCCTTGTTTCGACATGAAAGTGTTGTGCAGAGCCTGATAACCGTTTGTCTTGGGGTTAGACAGCCAGTCGCGGAAGCGCGTGGGGTGCGGTTTGTATATTTCGGTCAGGGCTGAGTAAATGCGGAAGCACTCATCCTTTTCTTTACTACGGTCAGAAGGCACGAACACTATGCGGATGGCCAAAATGTCGAACACTTCCTCGAAGGGGATATGCTTGTTCTGCATTTTCATCCAAATGGAATACGGACTTTTAATGCGTGCCTTGATGTTGTAATTGATGCCGAGCGCATCGAGTTTCTGGCAGATAGGAGGCGTAAACTGGTCGATAATGTCGTTGCGCTCCATACTCGATTCATCGAGTTTAGCCAGCACCGAAGCGTATTCCTCGGGGTGTTCGTATTTAAAGCTCAGGTTCTCGAGTTCCGTTTTTATTTTGCTCAGTCCCAGGCGGTCGGCAATGGGCGCAAAGATGTAGAGCGTTTCGCCGGCAATTTTGTATTGCTTCGAAGGTAGCATACTCGAGAGCGTGCGCATGTTGTGCAAGCGGTCGGATATTTTGATGAGGATTACACGAATGTCGTCGCTCATCATGAGCAGCAATTTTTTGAAGGTTTCGGCCTGCAGCGAGGCACGGTCGCCAAACACACCACCCGATATTTTGGTCACACCCTCAACGATATTGGCAATTTTCTGTCCGAACAGGTTGCAAAGGTCTTCGTTCGTATAGTCAGTATCCTCCTCCACATCGTGCAGCAGTGCGGCGCAGATTGAAGTGGACCCTAGCCCGATTTCGCCGCAGGCAATCTGTGCCACGGCAATGGGATGCAGAATGTAGGGTTCGCCCGACCGGCGGCGCACACCCTTGTGAGCCTCTTTGGCAAAATGAAAGGCTTTGGTGATGAGGTCTACCTTCCGGCGGTGGTTCGAAGCCAGATAAGTGTCGAGCAAATGTTGGAATGCGGCATTTATCATCTCCTCGTCTTTCTGCTCTTGAGGAGAGAGCGCTTTGGAGTTTGTTTGCATGAGGAATGAATATTTGGGTGTGCGTTATTTACTAATGATAGGTTCTGAATGATTACAAACCAGCCATATCTGACAAATATCTGACAAATAACTGGCAAATATTCAACAGATGGCCGAAGTGACCTCCGGCGTGCCGTAAGGCGTAAACAGCTGCCTCGGTTTGCAGGGCAATGAGCCCATACTTTTGCTCATACTGCGAAAGATGCGTATGGGCTATGTTGTTACAAATTTAGTAATAATGGCGCATTGTGCCTTTGTTTTTTTCAATTATTTTTTTGTTTCAACCCTATTCTCTGTTAATGAGCATAATTTTCATGTAAAATGCTTACTTTTGCCGATTAAGTGGATGTACATAATTTTCCACCCTACTTATCATTTCACAAAAACCTACTCATTGACAGGCGTTCAAAATCGTTTCTGAGTACTTCATATACTCAAACCATGCAGAACGCCTGCTTGCATAAACTATTATGAAAGCCTTAAAAGAAAGAATCTTGCGCGATGGCAAATGTTTTGAAGGCGGCATTCTGAAAGTCGACAATTTCATCAACCACCAGATGGACCCCATTCTGATGAAGTCGATGGCCGTGGAATTTGTGCGTCGCTTTGCCCGAACTGACATCAATAAAATCATTACCGTCGAGGCCAGTGGCATTGCACCGGCCATTATGGTGGGCTATTTGCTCGAACTGCCTGTGGTGTTTGCCAAAAAGAAAACGCCCAGCACCATGGAACGCATGTTGCGCACACAGGTCTACTCGTTCACCAAGCAGCGTTCCTACGATGTGTGCGTCAGCAGCGACTATTTGCAGCCTGGCGACAAGGTGCTGTTTATTGATGATTTCCTGGCAAACGGCAATGCGGCCAAAGGCATTATGGACCTCGTAAAGCAGGCCGGTGCCGAACTCGTTGGCATGGGATTCCTCATCGAAAAGGCCTTTCAGCACTGCGGCGATGAACTGCGGGCTGCAGGCATTCACGTCGAAAGTCTGGCCATTATCGAAAGCCTAGACCATTGCGAAATAAAAATTCGCTAAGCAACGCAAACGAGCCATACGGCTGTGCCCCATCGCTTTACAACACCTTACGAGGTGGCTCTAAAATATAAAGCATTGAAAAAAACATTGGAAAAAGAAGAAGACATACAGTCCAGAACCATCCGCTTCCTGCGCTTTCCGCTCATTGTGGCTGTGGTACTGATACACACGCGATTGGACCATGTTGTGGTCAACGGACACCTGCTGACCGAAACGGCCCGGTTTCCCGTGTTCGCGCTCTGCCAACACATAGTCAGCACCGAAATAGCCCGCATAGCTGTGCCTTTGTTCTATTTCATGTCGGGTTATCTGTTTTTTTACCGCAGCACGCCATTCAGCCTGGCGGTTTATGGTCAGAAAATCAAGAAGCGCGTCCACAGTCTGCTTGTCCCCTACCTGTTCTGGAATGCGGCCGTGTTTCTGCTGCTATTTCTGGCGCAACAATGTATGCCCGAACTAACCTCGGGACAAAACAAAGCGGTAACCGATTACCATTGGACAGACTGGCTGAATTTGTTTTGGAGCCACCGCGACGGCCGTCCCGTGTGCTACCAGTTTTGGTTCATCCGCGATTTATTCGTCGTCATGCTCCTCTCACCCCTGCTCCATCTGCTCCTCCGCCGTTTGCGCTGGACGGTGGTCGGTCTGTTCGGCCTGCTGTGGGTTTTCAATGGTTGGTATGCCGTTCCCGGCCTCAGCATCACTGCATTTTTCTTCTTCTCCTGGGGTGCCTGCTACAGCATTGAAGGCATACCCTTCACCCCCGGGTTCCGCCGCCACCGCCGCCTCCTGCTCCTCACTTACCTGACGATGCTCGCGCTCAACACCTTGCTGTGGAAGGCGCAACAAACCGACTGGTTCTTTCTGCAAAACGTAGGGGTAGCCTTGGGCGCAGCTGCCACGATGGGCTGGACGGCACACGCACTGTCGCGCCACACCTTGCGCGTCAATCCGTTTTTAGCCTCAGCCTCGTTCTTCGTATTTGCTTATCACGGCATGCCCATGACGCTGGCCATAAAGTGCTGGGTGCGTCTGTGGTCGCCGCTTGGCGAAGCGCAGCTACTGGCGGGCTATGTGCTCATTCCGCTACTGATTGTGGCCCTTGGCTTAGGGCTCTATGCCGTGTTGCGCAAACATTTTCCGGCATTCACAGCCTGTATCACCGGGGGCAGATAGTGCTGATAGACTCATCCCTTCTTTTTCCCGACACACCGAGTCGGGAAAACTTTCGGGGCTATATTTAAACGGAAACCCTCAATTAAAACAGGCTCCCAAAAAGTTGTTTTTTTGAACCACCTTCAACATTTCACACCTCAATGAAATACTTTCTGATTGCAGGCGAAGCCAGTGGCGACCTTCACGCTGCCCACTTGATGCAAGCCCTGAAACAAATAGATACTGCAGCGCAATTTCGCTATTTCGGCGGCGAGCAGATGCAAGCCGTGGGGGGCGAATTGCTGGTACACTATCGCGATTTGGCCTACATGGGTTTTGTACAAGTAGCCCTGCACCTTCCCACCATTTTGCGCGGCATGAAGCTGTGTCGCCAAAGCATTGTGCAGTGGCAACCCGACGTGGTGATACTCATCGACTATCCCGGCTTTAACCTCAAAATGGCTCAGTTCGTCAAAAAGCACAACATCTGTCCGGTGTTCTACTACATTTCGCCCAAAATCTGGGCATGGAAAGAGCACCGCATCCACGCCATTCGCCAAAACGTCGACCGTTTGTTCTCCATTCTTCCCTTCGAAGTCCCGTTTTTCGAAGACAAGCACCACTACCCCATCAGCTATGTGGGCAATCCCTCGGTCGATGAGGTATCGGCCTACCTGTCTGCTCACACTGCCCCCATCGCGCAACAGCCTGTGCTGGCTTTACTCCCCGGATCGCGCCGTCAGGAAATCACCGACAACCTCAGCCGCATGCTCAGTGCCGTCGCTCCTTTGTCAGACTACAAGGTAGTTGTGGCTCAGGCTCCCTCGATGCCGCGCGAGTTTTACGACCGGCTGATTGCCGAAAGTAATGTGTCTGCCGAACGTGTCGAAGTGGTGAACGGCCGTACCTACGAACTGTTGCACCATGCCACAGCGGCACTCGTCACCAGCGGCACAGCCACGCTCGAAGCGGCCTTGTTCCGCGTGCCGCAAGTGGTGTGTTACCGCATGAGCGGCGGCCGGGTGGTCAACCTGTTGCGACCGTATTTCTTGAAAGTGCCGTACATTTCGCTCGTAAACCTGATTGTCAATCGCGAAGTGGTGCCCGAACTCGTTGCCGCTGACATGACGCCCGACAACGTGCGCCGACACTTACAGCAAATTCTGCCGGGTGCCGAAGGCCGCGAACGTATGCTCAAGGGCTACGACGAAATGATTGCCTTGCTGGGCGAACCCGGTGCGCCGCAACGGGCAGCCCGCGAAATGGTCGACAGGCTGCGCACTGAATAACTGTCCCCTGATTTCGGGCTGACGCAAAACGGCCTATGCTTACTTACATAGATATACGAATCGTGTAGGAGATAAATACTAATCGTAAGTGTTTATCTCCTACTTTTGTATTTACCGACCTCTCACACTATCGCAGTAGTTTCTATTCGAAGTGCCATTCAACGTAAACGTTAAAGTTTTCAGTCGCAAAAACGCGTAGTAAAACTCAACGACGCATCCTGGGTTTCAGACAGGCCTACCTGCCTTACTTTCTTTTGTATCAAAATGTCAAAGAACGCTGAATCAATAAGAGCTATTTGTTTTTTCATCATTCCAGGTTGGTAAGCAACCTACCATTCTGGGTGCAAAGATACAACATGTACACCGCCAAATCCAAATTTTTTGGCCCTCTAATATCGCACCTCGAAAGTTTTCCACACCCCAAAATCGGCATTCAGCCCTTTATCCATGGGCTTTCACGCGCATTTTCCACACACGAAAAAAAATGAAATCGGGATATAACATTTTATCTCATACCGATTATCAAAACGTACGAAACAGTAACATTTTTCCTCACCCCTATGCTACTACCCCCACACCTTTTTGCTACTGACCCGAAATCAGGTCGAAGTGCTCCAACCTACTTGGTTACGAGCACAAATAGCAAGGAAAATAGCAGAAATTCTACAAAAATACGCTATTATGCAGCAAGGCTGCACAATAGATTTGTAACTTTGTACAAGAAACCTAAATAAGGTTTTACAGTTGAATAAAATCGAATAAAGAATATGATTACAGGCGATATAAAGAATAAAATTGACCAGATTTGGGACACCTTCTTTGTGGCTGGCATTACCAACCCCATCACCGTGTTGGAACAGATGACCTATATCTTCTTTATGAAGATGCTGGACGACAAGCAACTGCATGAAGAAGCCAACGCGCAATTCTGGGGGGCAGAGGTACAGAATCCCACTTTCCCACAAGGAAAGAAGTGGGTGAATCCTGAGGCGGTAAGCGATGAGGAAAAAGAAGGCATTCCTTATGAGCAACTGCGCTGGCATGTATTCAAGAATCTGGGTTCCGACAACATGTTCAAAGTGGTTCGCCAAAGCGTATTCGAATTTATCAAACATATCGGAACCGGCGAGGAAAGTGCTTACAGCCGCTATATGAAGTCGGCTATTTTCCTGATTCCCAATGCACGCACCTTAGTCAAAGTGGTCGAAGGGGTCAATGCTTTGGATATGAACAACCGCGATGCCATGGGCGATGTCTATGAGTACATACTGGGCAAAATGGCGGCTTCGGGTACCAATGGCCAGTTCCGTACCCCTCGCCATATCATCCGCATGATTGTAGAGATGATGGAACCTACCACCAAAGATTACATTTGCGACCCGGCCATGGGCTCGGCTGGATTCCTGGTTGAAGCGGTGAAATACATCAAGGAAAACAACGAACTGTTAACTGTGGGCGAGGACATGCATCACATCAAAACCAGCCTCATCAATGGTTACGACACCGACCAGACCATGCTGCGCATCGGTGCCATGAACCTGCTGCTTCACGACATCACGGCTCCGCAACTGGCTTGGCGCGATTCGCTCTCTGAACAAAACGAAGACCAGAACTGCTACACGCTCATCATGGCCAATCCGCCTTTCGCCGGAAGCTTGGATAAGGGAAATGTGAACAAGAAAATCTTGGCTTATGCCAACACCAGCAAAACCGAATTGCTGTTCCTTGCCCAATTTGTACGTTCGCTGGAAATCGGTGGCCGTTGCGCCAGCATTGTTCCCGATGGCGTGCTTTTCGGTTCCAGCAAGGCGCACTTGGCCATCCGTAAGGAAATTGTGGACAATCAGCAACTGCGTGCGGTAATTTCCATGCCGAGCGGTGTGTTTAAACCCTATGCCGGCGTGTCGACGGCTGTATTGGTATTCACCAAAACGAACAGTGGTGGCACAGATAAGGTTTGGTTCTACGATATGAAAGCCGACGGTTACTCCTTGGACGACAAGCGTTCGCCCATCAGCGACAATGACATTCCCGATGTGGTGGCTCGCTTTCACAACCAGCAGACAGAGGAAAGCCGCAGCCGCAAGGAACAAAGTTTCCTGGTACCGGTTGAGGAAATCCGCAACAACGACTATGACCTGTCCATCAACAAGTACAAGGAAGTTGAACGTGAAAAGGTGGAATATGAACCAATAGCCGACATTCTGGCTCGTCTGGAAAAGACAGAAAGCGAGTATCTAAAAAGCTACAGTGAACTGTATAAGATGCTAGAGGAGAAATGATACTGTTAGTCAAGGTACTAGCATTTGGAAATCATGATTTCCAAATGCTTAAACTGCAACATGAATTAAAGATGGAGGGTAATGTATGAGAAAGGATTGGGAATATAAGAAGTTGGGAGAGATAGCGTTTTATCCCAATGATAAAATTTCAGTCGACAAAATTGAATCAAATCACTATGTAGGAGTTGAAAATTTATTAAAGGATAAAGCAGGTATTTTATTTTCAGATCAACTTCCAAATGCAACTACTGCAACACGTTTTAAGTATAATGATATATTATTGGGAAATATTAGACCGTATTTAAAAAAAATATGGCTATCAAATATTGAAGGAGGGGCTAGTGGAGATGTTATTGTAATCCGTAGTTCCTCGGATAATATATTGCCTAATTACTTATTTAAACTTTTATCTAGTGATAAATTCTTTGATTATTTCAACCTATATACAAAAGGCGCCAAAATGCCGAGGGGTGATAAAAATGCTATAGCCAAATTTATCGTTCCAATCCCTCCGAAGTCCACTCAGCTTTCCATTGTTGCTGAACTCGACAAACTGAACGAAATGATACGTTTGAAGAAGCAGCAACTGGAAGACTATGACCAATTGGCTCAAAGCATCTTCTACGAGATGTTTGGAGACCCCGTGGAGAATGAAAAGGGGTGGGAAGTGAAGAAGTTGGGAGAAGTATGCATAGATATTACTGACGGAGACCATATGCCACCTCCAAAAGCAAGTAAAGGTATTCCTTTTATTACCATATCAAATATTAATAAAGAAACAAGGGAATTGAATTTTGAAAATACGTTCTTTGTTTCTGAAGAATACTATAATAATCTCAAGGACAATAGAAAAGCAAGATTAGGAGATTTATTATATACCGTAACAGGGTCATACGGCATACCTGTAACAGTTGAAACCAATATTCCTTTTTGCTTCCAACGACATATTGCTTTAATAAGACCTAAGCAAAATGTCTTATCGACAAAATACCTTTGTTTCTGGGTACTTTGTGAAAATGTAAAGAGCATGGCTGATAGAGCAGCAACTGGCATTGCACAAAAAACGGTTGGGCTAAATACTATTAGGAACTTTAAGGTCATTCTCCCTCCCCTCCCCCTCCAGCAGCAATTTGCCGCCCGCATCGAAGCCATCGAGCAGCAAAAGCAGCAGGTGAAGGACGCTATTAAGGACTTGGAAACCCTACTTGCCTCGCGCATGCAGTATTGGTTTGATTTTACTCCTGACTGATTGGTTTATCTCTGCGAAATTTATCATCTTTATATTAGATAGGAGGCGGCTCGGCAATGTCAAATAAAAGCAAGCTTTCATTTGCCACTGCGCTCGCCTTTCACTATCTTTGTAAGTAGCATTATTAAAAGATTATCGTTATGAAATATCCTATTGGAATACAGACCTTTGAGAAGATTATTTCCGGCGGTTTTGTCTATGTTGATAAAACGGATTTGATCTACTCCCTGGCGAATGGTGCTCAGGTGTACTTCCTCAGCCGCCCGCGCCGTTTTGGCAAGAGCCTGTTGCTTTCCACCCTGAAAACTTATTTCGAGGGTCGGAAAGAACTGTTTGCCGGACTGAAAATAGCGAAGCTGGAACAGGATTGGAAGAGACATGTTGTATTTCATATAGACTTTAATGGAGGAAACTATACGCTGCCCGGAACATTGGAGGCCAAGATTGCCGGCTATCTGTCTGATTGGGAACAGGAATACGGAATAGTTCCAGGGGTGGATTTTAATTTGGGATCGCGTTTTTACCAGATTCTGAAAGTTGCCTGCGAGCGCAGCGGCCGTGGAGCGGTGGTATTGATTGACGAATACGACAAACCTTTGCTGGATGTGCTGGAGCATGATAAAGAACTGCTGTCGCGCAACAGGGAGACCCTGAAAGCATTCTATTCCGTCTTTAAGCAGGCTGATGAGTTTCTGCGTTTTGTATTTCTGACAGGTGTGACGAAATTCTCGCAGGTAAGCGTGTTCAGTGGTTTCAATCAACCATTGGATATCAGTATGCTGTCTGATTATGAATCTCTTTGTGGCATCACGGAAGAAGAACTGCATCGAATTTTTGCCGAACCGATTCGGGAAATGTCGATAGCCCAAAGGTGTAGTGAAGAGGAAATCCGTCAGCAGTTGAAGCAGCGATATGATGGTTACCATTTTGGTGAAAGTATGGTAGATATCTATAATCCTTTCAGTGTGTTGAATGCCTTTTATGCACGGAGCATCCGTGACTTTTGGTTTGCTTCGGGCACACCAACGTATCTTATTCGTTTGATGAACCATTATCATGAGGGTATAGACCAGCTTACTGGAAAGTATTATTCCTTGGATGAGTTTGTGAACTACAAGGCCGATACGGAATATCCGCTTCCAATGATTTATCAGAGTGGCTATTTTACTATCAAGGATTACGATCGTCGCAGAAATCGATTTTTGCTGGATTTTCCTAATAATGAGGTAAAGAGCGGTTTGTTGACTCTGATTGCTTCGAATTATCTTCAATTGAAAGAAAGTGTAAATAATGTGGCGCAAGATCTCACGTTTGCATTAGAAGATGGTGAATTAGAACAGTTTTGTGCTTTGCTGACTTCTTTCTTGGCAAGTATTCCTTACACCATGCGCCGCAAGGAAAGCGAACCCGAACGCGAACGTTATTTTCAATACACTTTTTATTTGTTGCTGCGACTGATGAGTGTCTATGCTGTTTGTCTGGAAATGGAACAGAGTCAAGGACGGGTGGATTGTGTAGTTGAAACTCCTAAATATGTATATATTTTTGAATTCAAACTGGATGGTTTGGCTGAAAAGGCTCTGTTGCAGATTCGAGAAAAAGGATATGCCCGACCTTTCCAGAATGATGAACGGCAAGTAGTTTTAGTTGGCATAAACTTTTCGTCCAAAACCGGTACGCTGGATGGATGGAAATATGAATTCTATCATGAACAGGAACTTTAAAGATTAAGCATCACCATGAAGAACTTCGATTTTATCACATCCTTAGCTGAAACCATTCCCAGCTTCAGCCAACTGCATGCCTACTGCGATAAGGCGGAAATCTTTCAGAAGGCTTTTCCGGAAGAAAGTGCCAACAATGCACGCAAAGCGTTGGAATGGCTGGTGAAAAATCACCTTGCCATGGCGGATGTTTCTTTGGATCCCCATGAAACCTTAAACAACATGTTGAAGCATCCGGAAATCGACGCATTTATCGACAACGACTGGCAGTTTGAACAAAACATGCGTACCGTCAAGAAGATTGGCAATTTTGCTTCTCACTCGGGTACACAAGAAATACGTAAAAACGATGCCTTCATCTGCCTGCGTGCCCTTTATTATGTAGTCACCGGGTTTCTTTACCGATGGAAGGTATTGAAAAGCATTGCTGCTTTTGATGCTACCATAGTGCCCTGCCTCATTCCGGAATTGCACGTAACAACTCCTGACGAACCAACGGTCGATCCTTCAATGCCGAAGCGTGTACCGAAAGAAGCCATTGAACACCCTAAAGCGCCTACGGAACAGCCTCAGGAATCGCTCAAAAGCGAAGCCATTACGCGTCAATGCCTCATCGACTATATGCTCAATGAAGCAGGCTGGGAAGTGCTAACTGACAAAGGAGGTATTCAGGGGGGAAAAGCCTGTATCGAAGTAAAGGTAACGGGAATGCCTACTGCTTCGGATATCGGGTATTGTGACTATGTGCTCTTCAGCAAAGGGGGAAAACCCTTGGCGGTCATCGAAGCCAAAAGCACTATCAAGTGTGCAAGTACCGGGCGTAAACAGGCAATTTTGTATGCAGATTGTCTGGAAAAAGCATACGGGGTTCGTCCGGTTATTTACTATACCAACGGATACACCACGCAGGTTATCGACGGAATGGGGTATCCCGACCGCGAAGTCATATCCTTCCATAGTCATGACGACCTGGAATACCTGATACAAAAAAGAGGACGGGCCAAAATTACAGATTTAACCATCGATGAGGCCATTACCAACCGTCCGTATCAAAAGACGGCTATCAAAACTTTGGTGGAATGGCTAAATGCAAACCACCGACGCGGCTTGCTGGTACTGGCAACGGGAACTGGAAAAACCCGTGTCAGCATTTCGCTCTGCAAACTATTGACCAATAACAACTGGATCAAGAAAGTTTTGTTTCTGGCCGACCGTACGGAACTGGTGAATCAGGCTCGGGGTAACTACGAACAGCTGCTGCCCAGTGAATCGATGACCTGCCTCTCGGAAGATGCCGAACCGGACTTGACGGCTCGCTTCATCTTCTCGACTTACCAAACCATGATTAATTACATCAATGCCATTCCGGTGCAGTTTTCTGTGGGACATTTCGACCTCATTATTATCGACGAAGCCCACCGTAGCATCTTCGGTAAGTATGGAGCCATTTTCCAATATTTCGATTCGTTACTGATTGGGCTAACTGCTACGCCACGCGACGAAATTGACAAGAACACCTTCCGGTTGCTGGAATTGGAAGACGAGCCTAACTTTGAATATACGTTCGACGAAGCCGTGAAGGATGGCTATTTGGTGCCTTACAAAGTAAAGAATTGTACTTCAAAAGCCATTAAACGAGGAATCAAGTACAATGAGCTGACGCCGGAACAACGTCAGCAGCTAGAAAAGGTGTGGGAATACGAGAAAATTCAAAAAGGCATTCCGAAAGACGAAGAGTATCACCGCGACATTGAAGGAAGCGAACTGTTCCGTTACCTGATTAACGACGATACCATCGACAACGTATTGTCAGAGCTGATGACGGGCGGGCTGAAAATACACAGTGGTGAAGATTTGGGCAAAACCATCATCTTTGCTTACAACCACCGACATGCTGAACGCATTGTGCAGCGTTTCCATACGCTGTATCCCGAACGGGGAGCAGACTATTGCCAGCTCATTGACAACCAGGTGAACCACCACGACAAACTGATTCGTGAGTTCAAAACTCCCGAGAAATACCCGCAAATTGCGGTTTCGGTAGATATGTTGGATACGGGAATTGACGTACCTGAAATTCTGAATCTGGTGTTCTTCAAAATTGTCAAATCGAAAATTAAATTCGAGCAGATGATTGGACGTGGTACCCGACTTTGTGCAAACATCTTTGGCCCAGAAAAAAATAAAGAGGAGTTCTACATCTTCGACTGGTGTGGTAATTTTGATTATTTCTCCCAGCATCCCGAAGGAATCAATCCGTCGAATGCAAAATCATTGACAGAACGCCTGTTCTCCTTGCGTTTGGACATAGCCAATGTGTTACAAAGTGCCGATCATCAGGAAATTGCTTTCGACAAGCAGTTGCATAATGACCTCAAGCACTTGTTGCACGGTCAAGTAAACAGCATAGGCAAGGAGCGCAAAGAGGCTCGTCCTTATCTGAAAACCATTGAACCTTTCCGCCAAGAAAAAAAGTGGACTTGCCTTTCAGAAGTAGACATTTTGCAGCTGAAAGAAATCGGCAAACTCATACCACAAGATGCCGACGATGAAACTGCCAAAAAGTTTGATGTCATCATGCTTCAAATCATGTTGGCTCATATTGATGCTACGGTACATGTGGGGCAATTCCGTCAGATAGTGGTTAACATTGCCCAATCCCTGGAGCAAAAAGGTACCTTACCAGCTGTCATTGCGCATTTAGCTACCATCAAACAGGTGCAGACGCCTCATTTTTGGGAGAATGAAACGCTAGATGCTTTAGAGCATGTTCGTACGGAATTAAGAGATTTGGTAAAACTGCTGGAAGGTGGCAAGAAGAAAAAGTTTGTCATAGATATTGAAGATACCTATGAAACGGTTGAAGGTGGTAAAGATGTAATCATCCAAACTTCCTACAAGCAACGTGTGATTGATTACCTAAACACACACGGACAAAGCGCCACCTTGCAAAAAATTCAGAATTTGGAACAGCTGACTGCGGCTGACTTTGCTGAGCTGGAACGTATTTTCTTTGAAGAATTAGGAACCAAAGAAGAATACGATGAACTGGTAAAAAATCAACCTTACAAAAATAATGTAGCGGCCTTCATCCGTGTTATCCATGGTATTGACCGAATAAAAGCGTTGCAAATTTATCAGCAGTTTATCAATGGTTACGACCTCACATCCGAACAAGAACGTTATCTGAAGAATATTTTAGATTATGTAAGTGTGAATGGAGATATTGAAACCAAAAACTTCATGGAATATCCGCTGAAATCCTTGAATTGGCAAGCTACCTTTGGCAATCATTTCATGAAGCTGAAAGATTTTGTCGTACAGATTCATCAGGTTATTTCGACAACAGCATAATTCAAATCGTTCACACATCCATGACAAAAAAAACAGAGAAAGCATTTTTCTCTGTTTTTTTTATCCTCCTACACAAACCCGTTGGCGGAATTAATTTAGTGCATACTTAATTCTGCCGATGGGCTTATTGTTTATAAAATTGGTAAGTAGGTGTTCAAAATTATTTTTACATTTGAATTGCGTTATTGTGCCGTAGTTGTTTGTTCTGTGCGAATGTCAGTGCAAACCGAATGCAGAGCGACGAGAGCTGGCTCTCAAAAGCTATGCTGAGGTGAAGCCTGACTTCGCGATGCAAAGATACAACATGTACACCGCCAAATCCAAATTTTTTGACCCTCTAATATCGCACCTCGAAAGTTTTCCACACCCCAAAATCGGCATTCAGCCCTTTATCCATGGGCTTTCACGCGCATTTTCCACACACGAAAAAAAATGAAATCGGGATATAACATTTTATCTCATACCGATTATCAAAACGTACGAAACAGTAACATTTTTCCTCACCCCTATGCTACTACCCCCACACCTTTTTACTACTGACCCATCATAAAGTGAATAAATCATTGATTTTACAATGGGAAAGCCCGGTGTACTCTTCGTTTTACGGAGTACACCGGGCTTTTTTTGTATGCAAAAAAATGCGGATTATGTTTTATGTCTATATGTATCGGTCACTCAAAGTAAAACGATAGCACCACCATGCCGATGGTGGCTTTGTCAACACTTTGCGTGTAAATCAGTTGCGAGGAGTCGGTGAGGTCTTTGCGGTTTTTTTGTAGCACATTGGTCAAGCCGAAACAGAATTTGAGTTCGGGAATCAGTTTAAAGAAGGGCAAATACACATCGCAGCCCATACCGGCTTCCAACATCAGGTTGAAGGGCTTGGTTTTCAGTTTGCTGTGCTTACCGGTGGTAAGGTCGTACATCGGAGCTACACCGGCTACGACGTATGGCCGGTAATTGTTGAATCGCGGTGCTGCCACTTTGAGGTTTACGGGTACGCCAATGTAGCACGATTTCATGTCCTGACTTTCCTCGTCGCCCGTGGTGAGTTCGCGAAATGTAATATGCTTTGAACCGAAGTGGAGCGAGGGCATGACTCTGACGGCCAGGTATCGGTTCATTTTCCATTCGCCCAGCACGCCTACCGAAAATCCGAAGTTCGTACGGTCAGTTTGCGCCAGCCACTGTTTTCCGGTTGCCGGGTCGGTATATCCGTTGTTCTCCAGATTCAGGCTTTGGTCGTGCGCTCCCACAAAGAATCCGTAGTGAAACCGTCGTTCGTCAATAAAGGGTTTATGCTGCACACGTCGTTGCTGCGCGCCTGCCGCTAAAGTCAGGCACGCCATAACTACTGTCAGAAGTAAACGGATGGGGCGCATGCTGAAAAAATGTTTGGGTGAGTAAATATCAAGATACTTAACGGAGATGTGGTATGTTTTATTGTATGCAAAGTTACATTTTTTTTCATAAGGTGCATTTTGAATAAACACACAGCGTTCGATTTGCACTACCTTTGACTGCGTACAAGGTAGGCGGCATCTCAGCTCTGCCAAAGAAAATTTGAATTTTCATAGACACACAGCGTTCGATTTGCACTACCTTTGACTGCGTACAAGGTAGGCGGCATCTCAGCTCTGCCAAAGAAAATTCAAATTTTCTTTGGCAGAGCGTTCGATTTGCACTACCTTTGCTACCGCGTTCTGCACGCTGTTCCTTGCCACCGCATGGAGCTGCCAGTGAAGAAGCACGGACAATAACTCATCAATAACCATCTTTTAATTACTTACAATTATGGCTTACGTAATTAGCGACGAATGCATCGCATGCGGCACTTGCATCGATGAATGCCCCTCTGGCGCCATCTCTGAAGGCGAAAAGTACTCAATCGACCCCAACGTTTGCGTTGACTGCGGTACTTGCGCTGATGTTTGCCCCTCGGGTGCAATCTCTGCAGGTGAATAATTTAGCCTGTATTCGCACACTTAACTCAACTCGACTGCTGCTCTCCGGTTCGCCGGATTGCAGCAGTTTTTTTTGAACCTTCGACGAAAATGTTAACAGCCCAGCAGGCTTTAAAGTGAAAATTCTTCAAAAATCAAAGTCTGATGCTTCACCAAATTTAGGTTGGTTGGGACACAAAGTTGCCCCTCGCGAAAATTTATTCCGAGATTCTTGAAATTAGTTCCGAGGTTGTTCGATTTAGTTCCGAGCTAATGCAAATTAGTTCCGAGCTTGTTCAAATTAGTTCCGAGCCTGTGCAAACAAATTTGGAGTTACTGATAATCAGTGCTTTCAGAAAATCAGCAACCTTGGTTTCCGAAACGCTCGTTTCGCTCCGAAATCGGGCAAAACGCCAACGGCTGTGTTTTAGCTTTATTCAGAATTTTGTTAAAACCACTACGAACCGTACAAGCAAGCAAAAAAAAAACGCTTTCATGCTGAAAAACCAACACAAAAGCGTAGTAAATAAGCAGTCGGGATGACTGGATTCGAACCAGCGACCACACGCCCCCCAGACGCGTACTCTAACCGGACTGAGCTACATCCCGAATTGCGAGTGCAAAAGTACAAGTTTTTTGGAACGTGACAAATTTTTTCCCCACTTTTTTACGTTTTCATGCAAAAAATGCGAAGTTTTTTTGTGCAACAGCCTTTTTTCAGGGTATTTGGGCCTATTTCCATAGCCCACTGAAGCGCCAAACACATACTGCCCCAATCAGATATTGAAGTCGTCTGAACTTTTATGAAATTCAATATTTGCCTTAATTTTTGAGGCGTTTTGGGCCTTGAAGAAGGAGGGTTGCGAGCTACACGACTGATGAAAGGTCAAGAAACGGCCAAAAAGAAAGGTGAAGATTGAATTTAGAAGAGATAAATCTCCAAATCAAATATTCGTCAGAAAAGTTTAGACGACTTCATTTACTAAAAATACTGGACAAAAGCCGATTTGACCAAGGCAGATGCTCCTTCTTTGACCGAATAATTGTAACTTTGGCGGTTAGTATGACGCGCTGTTCCTTTGATGGATTCGGCAACAAGCCAAATGCGTTCGTACACCCCTCTCTATTTATTTGTAGACAAATCCTTTGCTCATGACGTTACAACCCCATTTCCCACCCCGGCTGCAAGCCCGAATTTCACTGCCTGCTTCAAAAAGCCTGAGCAACCGCGCCCTGCTGCTTGGCGCACTCAGCGGCAATGGTTCATCGGTAACCAACGCCTCTGACTGCGACGATACGCGGGTGATGCAGCGTGCCCTGACCCTCAGGCCCGAGGTGGTGGATGTGATGGCTGCCGGCACAGCCATGCGCTTTCTGACGGCTTACTTCAGCATCTGCCCCGGCGAAACGCATGTTCTTACGGGTACAGAACGTATGCGCGAACGCCCCATCGGGGTGCTGGTCGATGCCTTGCGCACGCTGGGCGCCGACATTGCGTACTGCGAAAACGAGGGATTTCCGCCGTTGCGCGTGGTGGGCAAAACGCTGAAGGGGGGTTGCATTACGTTGCCGGCAGATGTCAGTTCGCAATACATTTCGGCCCTGCTCATGGTGGCACCGATGATGCGCGAAGGGCTGACACTGATGCTCGAAGGCGAAATCATTTCGCGCCCATACATTGACATGACGCTGGCACTGATGCGCCACTTCGGGGCTTCGGCCGAATGGAGCGGCACACACGCGCTGCAGGTGGCCCCCGGGGCGTATCGCGCCAACACGGAATTTGCCGTCGAAAGCGATTGGAGCGCGGCATCGTACTGGTACGAAATGGTGTCGCTCAGCACCGACCCCGAAGCACGCGTGGAACTCACGGGACTTTCGGCCGACAGTTTGCAGGGCGACAGCGCGGTGCAGCACTTTTTCGAACCCTTGGGCGTGCGCACGGAATTTGCTGCGAATCCCGACCGCGCCATACTGACCAAAAACGAGGAGGCGCGACTGCCCAGCACGGAAACTTTGACACTGAACCTGAACCGGCAACCCGACGTGGCACAGACCCTGGTGGTGTGCTGCGCCATGCAGCGCATTCCGTTCCGTTTTTCGGGTTTACAGAGTTTGCGCATCAAGGAAACCGACCGCATGGCGGCGCTGGCCAACGAGCTGAAGCACTTTGGCATTACCCTGGGCATCGACAATGACACATTATATATAGATGCGTATGCCGAGGGCACGCCGGCATGGAACGGCACGCCGATTGCCACCTACCACGACCACCGTATGGCCATGGCTTTTGCTCCGGCAGGCATGGTTTGCAAGGGGGTGAGCATCAGCCATCCCGAAGTGGTGACGAAAAGCTATCCGGCGTTCTGGCAGGATTTGGGAACGATTTGATTTTTTGTTTTTGGTCAAAAAAAGCTGCCGTTTCAAACGACAGCTTGATAAAAATTTACACACATAGCATACATTTTTACATGAATGTTCTGATTTTATCGCTTGTAGCCCTGTTCTTTGTGGCACTGATTGCCGGATGGCTACGCAACCGACACTTACAACGCAAACTGGAACGCGGCGAAATTAAGGAAATGCCCAAAATACGCAAGGCACGCGCCGACGGATGCTGCGGACAGCACGAAACCTGCGAACGCGAAAGCTTGCTGGCGGCAGTGAGCAAGGATATTGAATACTACGACGATGAATACCTCGACACTTACCGCGGACGCGAGTCGGACGAATATTCCGACGAGGAAATTGAGCAATTTGAGGATGTGCTGACCACGATGCACGAGGACGACGTGGCCGGCTGGGTGCGCTCACTGCAACTGCGCGGCATCAACCTGCCGGATGCACTGAAAGACCAAGTGTTCCTGATTGTAGGCGAACTCCGCCACTGATTTCCCCACACGGCTTTCCTCTTTTTAAATTCCCCCAAAACTTTGCCGACACAGCCGCAAAACTGCGGCCCAATAGCTTGACTGAACGATGACGATACTTTCCTATACATTTTTTCAGCATGCCCTCATCGGTGCGCTGTTTGCTTCGGTGCTCTGCGCCATCATGGGCACCTATGTGGTGACGCGCCGCCTGGTAATTGCCGGTGGCGGCATGGCTCATGCCTCGCTGGGCGGTGTGGGTGTCGGAGCCTATTTCGGTTTTTCGCCCCTGCTGGGTGCGGCGCTGTTTGCCGTGGCTTCGGGGTTTGGCATCAGCCGGCTGAGCGGCCGGCGCACCGTGCGCGAAGATTCGGCCATTGCCATGCTTTGGACCTTTGGCATGGCTGTGGGCATTTTGCTGGCCTACCTCACGCCGGGCTTCATGACCGACCTGCCCTCGTATCTGTTTGGCGACATTCTGGGCATTTCGCGCACCGACCTTTACCTACTGGGCTCGCTGACGGTGGTGGCTGTTATTTTCTACGCTGTGTTTCGCGATGCCATCATCAGCATTGCCTGCGACCGCGACTTTGCCCAAACACAGGGGCTGCCCGTCAAATTTATCGAAGGCATGCTCACGGTGCTGGTGGCACTGACCATTGTGGGCTGTCTGCACATTGTGGGCATCGTCATGGTTATTTCGCTGCTGAGCGTGCCGCAAATGACGGCGACACTGTTTGTCAATACTTACCGCCAAATGGTTTGGCTTTCGGCCCTATTGGCCTACATCGGTTGTGTATGCGGTTTGCTGCTTTCGTACTATGCCGACGTGCCGGGCGGAGCCTGCATCATCATTGTCAGCATTGGCATTTATGCCGCTGCCCGCACAATAAAGGCTACCATTCGCGGTTTAAAGAAATAGGGTTGCCACGCGCGCCACAGCTTACCGAATCAAGCAGAGCCTCAACCCCGAACATACTTCTACCAAACATTTCAATCCCCTTGAATTCACTGAAACGCTCCATACCCCTGCTCTTCGGCACTGCGGTGCTGCTGATGCTCATGGCTTCGTGTTCTACCAAAAAGAATACGAAGATGACGCGTGCCTGGCACTCATTCACAGCCCACTACAACACGTACTTCAATGGTGAACAGGCATTTATCGAAGGCGAAAAGGCCAAACTCAGCGGACATACCGACAACTACACCGAACTGCTTCCGGTTTTTCTGGTAAGCAGCGAAAAGTCGCGCACCACGGGTAAAAGCCAGTTCGAAACGGCCATTACCAAATGCCAAAAGGCCATTGCGGTGCATTCTATCAAGCGACGCCCGGTAGTGAGTCCGGGGAAAAGCCGCAATGCCAAGACGAAGGAATACCTGAAACGCAAGGAGTTCAACCCCTTTCTGAAAAATGCGTGGCTGCTCATGGGGCAGGCACAATTTGAAAAAGGCGAATTTCTGGAAGCTGCGGCCACGTTTTCCTACATCACCCGACTCTATGCCGCAGAACCTGCCGTGGCGGTCGAAGCCCGGCAGTGGCTGGCGCGATGCTACACGCAGGTGGACTGGTACTACGATGCCGAGGATGCACTGCAACGCATGAGCCGCGACTCGGTGTCGCGACGGGTGCTGCGCGAGGCCGACGCAACGCAGGCAGACCTGCTCATACGTCAGGAACGATTTGCCGAGGCACTGCCCTATTTGGAACGGGCGGCCAAAAATGCCAAAGGGGCACACCGCAAAGCACGCCTTTACTACTTGATGGGACAAATTCACCAGCAAATGGGCCATGCAACGGAGGCCTACAAGGCATTGGGTAAATGTATCAAAAAAAGTCCGCCCTTTGAACTTTCATTCAATGCGCGCATTCTGCAAACCGAGGTGGCTGCGGCAAACAAGGCCAACAGCAAAAAAATGATTGGCAAACTGCGACGCATGGCACGCAACGAAAGCAACAAGGACTACCTGGACCAGGTGTACTATGCCATGGGCAACATTTACCTGGCCACAAACGATACGGCACGGGCCATCGGGGCTTACGAAACAGGACGCGAAAAAAGTCAGCGCAACGGGGTGGAGAAAGGGGTGCTGCTGCTCAGACTGGGAGCCATTTACTGGGATAAGCGACTGTTTGAAAAGGCACAGCAGTGTTACACCGACGCGCTCGGACTGATTGACAAGGAACACGACAATTACGAAGAAATTACGCGCCGCTCAAAAGTGCTCGACAAATTGGTGCCCTTTACTTCGGCTATTGCCTTGCAGGACAGTTTGCAGGCTTTGTCGCGCATGAGCGAAGCGGAACGGAATGCGGCCATCGACCGCGTAATCGAGGCCTTGAAGAAAAAGGAGGAAGAGGAACGGCAGGCTAAACTGGATTCGGCAGCGCAGGCGCGGGCCGAAGAAAACGGGCAAACGGGTTCGAACCAAACGAACAACAACCCGACTACGCAAAAGCCGCGACCGGGACAGAACTCGGCCTGGTACTTTTACAACCCTACGGTGGTGATGCAGGGTAAACAGGCCTTCATGCAACTGTGGGGCAAACGCAAAAACGAGGATAACTGGCGACGCTCAAACCGCACGGTGGTGGCTATGAACGAGGCCGAGGGCTTCGACTACGAGGCCGACGACTCGCTGCGTGCCGTGGCCGATTCGCTGGCAGCTGTCGAGGAACAACAGCAAACTGAGGAAGCGGTGCCCGATTCGGCGGCTAACGATCCGCACCAGCGCGAATACTACCTGAAGCAAATTCCGTTTACCGACGAGGCGCGGGCTGCTTCGGACGACATTATCAAGGATGGCCTGTACAACGCGGGCATCATCGAAAAGGACGATTTAGAGGACTTTCCGCTGGCGGCCGAAACGTTGGAACGACTTGTGACGCAGTACACGCAGTTCGACCGCATGGCCGATGCGTACTACCAGCTATTCCTGCTCTACTCGCGCTGGGGACGCACGGACAAGGCCCACGAAATGAAACTGAAAATGGCGCAACTTTTCCCCGACAACGACTTGACGCGCCTGATTAACGCTCCGAACTTCGAACACAACGCGCGCTACGGCAAGGAAATCGAGGATTCGCTCTACACGGCTACTTACCAGGCTTACCGCAAACGCGACCATGCCACGGTCGAGGCTAACTTTGCACGCTCAACCAACGAATTTGCCCAGGGACTGAACCGTCCGAAATTCATATTTGTGCATGCACTGAGCCGCCTGAGTACGGCCGACAGCAAGGAGCTGATTGCCGAACTGCGCGAACTTATCAGCAAATTTCCCGAAAGCGACGTCAGCCCCATGGCGGGCATGATTGTGAAGGGACTGGAAAGCGGACGCGAAATAGGCACGGGTACCTTCGACTTGGGTTCGCTGTGGGACCGCCGCACGGCTGCTGCCGACTCGCTGGCCGACGACGCTGCGAAAAAGAGCCAGTTCTCGCCCGAACGCAATGCGCCTTTCCTCTTTGTGCTGGTGTTCCCCAACGATTCGGTCGATACGAACCGCTTGCTCTACGAAATGGCACATTTCAACTTCACGTCGTTCGTTGTGCGCGGTTTCGACATGACGGTTACGAAGGGTGAAGGGCTGTCGCAATTCCGCATTGCAGGCTTCAACTCGTACGACGAGGTTCACGCTTATGCCCAGCGTTGCTTTAAGTCGGCCGAACTGCTGCCCTTCCTTAAAAAGGGTCGCGTGCTGCTGATTTCGAAGGAAAACCTCGACCTGTTGGGCGTTCGCTTCAGCGTCAACGACTACCAGAAATTCTTCGACGCCACCTTCGCGCCCATCGAGCTGAAACCCAATCAGCCGATTGAGCAAATGGCTCCCGTTGAACAGCATTACGAGGACGAATACACGCCCGAGGAACTGGAACGAATCAACGGTAGCAACAGCAACAGCGAAACTGAAAACAGCAGCGACGATGAAGAAAGCGAATGGTACTAACACTTTCGGCTGTAAACTTTGCAAGGGCTGATTTATTGGGCTATGGTTCAAAATCAGCTGAAACAGATACGTTTAAAACAGGTGTTGCACGCGCTGGCGTGTGACGCCTGTTTTTTTGTTTGAAAAAAATATTTTGCCGGCATGATTCTCGTACCATTGATTTTTCTACCTTTGTCACCGCCTAAAACGGTACAGCCCCCCCAAACGGCAAGAACAGAAGCAGGACTTTCTGCCTGATTCTGCATACAATACATATCCTCTTTTATTTTCAAAAAACATGGAATATCTGAACAAAGAAACCGCCATAGCCCGCATGAACGAGCTGTCAACTTCGCACGTTCCGTTCATTTTCATCATCGACTATGAGGCCAAACGCAGCATTGTGCTGCCCGTGAGCAAGGTTAACCCCGATGAATGCTTGTTCGACTTCGGTACGGTGAGCAATGCCGCACAGGCACAGGCCGAAAACACCGAGGCCGTGAGCTGGCAGGGCAACTTTCCGACTCCCGAAACCTACCGGAAGAGTTTCGACACGGTTGAGAACTACCTGAAGGCGGGCGACATCAGCCTCATCAACCTGACTTGCCGCGTGCCTGTCAGCACCAACCTTTCGCTGCGCGACATTTTTTGCCGTGCCGAAGCTAAATACAAACTTTGGCTCAAGGATACGCTGGTGTGCTTTTCGCCCGAGATTTTTGTGCGCATCGAAAACGGCGAAATCAGTTCCTACCCCATGAAGGGTACCATCAATGCCGACCAGCCCGATGCCGAGGCCATCATCATGAACGATGTGAAGGAGGCCGAGGAACATCAGTCGGTGGTGCAGCTCATCAGCGACGACCTGAGCCAAGTGGCCGAAAAGGTGTGGGTGGAACGCTACCGCTACACGGATTTGCTCCACACGAACCGCGGCAACATCATTCAAACCAGCTCGGAGGTGCGCGGCAAACTGCCGGAGGATTGGCACACAAAGGTGGGCAACATTCTGTTCTCGCAACTGCCTGCCGGGTCGATTACCGGTGCGCCCAAGGCTAAAACTGTGGAGGTGATTGCCGAGGCCGAAAACTACGACCGTGGCTTCTACACGGGCGTAATGGGTTGGTGCGACGGCAATCAGCTCGACAGTTCGGTAATGATTCGCTTTATCGACCAGGAAGAGGGCAAACTCTATTTCAAGGCTGGAGGCGGCGTAACTGCCCGCAGCCAATGGGAAAAGGAATACAAAGAAGTGCAGCAAAAAACCTATGTTCCCATTCGTTGAAACCATCCGTATAACCAACGGAGAAATCGGTAACCTGCTGCTGCATCAGGACCGCTTGGAACGAACTTTGGCTCACTTTGCACCGCAACTGCATGCACCGCAAATTGCCGATTTGCTAACCGACCGGCCGCACGAGGGACTGCTGAAAGCGCGGGTGCTCTACAATGCGTCGGGACAAACGGCTGTGGAGTACCATCCTTATGCGCTTCACCCCATCGGTTCGCTGCGACTGGTTACAGATGACAACATCGACTATTCGTTCAAGTACACTGACCGCTCGCGGCTTACCGCGCTCCGCGAATTGCGTGCGGAATGCGATGAGGTGCTCATTGTGCGCAAAGGACTGATTACCGATGCGTCATACACGAACGTAGCTTTTACCGATGGACGCACATGGTTCACGCCGCGCACCCCACTGCTGGCCGGCACCATGCGGCGCCACCTGCTTGAACGCGGCATACTGCACGAAGCGGACATCTGCCCCGATGATTTGAAAAACTTTTCGGAAGCTGCGCTGTTCAACGCCATGATTGACTTTGGACAAATACGCATTCCCTACTCCCAAATTGTGTAACGCCCTGCTCTCGCACTCGCTACGTAGGGTTTACGTTAGGGGATTACAGGTTTTTACGCTACATACGGCGCGGCTGTTGCCAGCATATTTAAAGGCTACCGCCCTACCTGATTGTCAGATAGGACAGTAGCCTTTTTTCGGTTTGGTAGCCTTTTTTCGGTTTGGCCCGAACAGAAAGCACGTCAAACGGACTGAAAAAGTATATCCCTATTTCATTTTTTTGTGCGTGTGGAAAATGCAAAGAAATGCCCGTAAACAAAGGGCTGAATGCACATCCGGAGGTGTGGAAAACTATCAGTTAAGCAGGTGTTCTTTTTCACATTTGAATTGCGTGATTGTGCCGCATTTGCTTCGCGGAATCGGGCAGTACCTCAGCATAGCTCTTGAAAACGAGATTCAAACTAACAAAATGCAATTTTAAGACTGCGTTATGCCCCTTAATTCCCGGAATCAATGTAACTTCGCGCTCCGAAACACTATAACAAACAGACATCATGCTATCTAACCAAGTAAAAGGCGGCATTTTCGGCTGTATCTCGGCCATAAGTTACGCCATGAATCCACTTTGTGCCATCAATCTTTATCAGGACGGCATCAATTCGAACACCGTGCTGTTCTACCGTTTTCTGATAGGCAGCCTCATTTTGGGTTGCATCATGCTGATCAAGAAAACCGACTTTTCAATTACCCGTCGCGAAGCAGCTGTGCTGGCACTTCTTGGCTGTATATTTGCCGTATCGTCGCTCACCTTCTTTTTAAGTTTTCACCACATGGGTGCCGGTTTGGCCGCAACCCTTGTGTTTGCCTATCCTGTGTTTGTGGCCGTACTGATGGCCATATTCTTTAAGGAGCGCCTCATGCTTCCCTCGTTATTGGCCATCGGCTTAACCATGAGTGGCATTGGCCTGCTTTACGAGGGCAACGGCAGCAACCCCATCACGCCTTCGGGCATTGCCATTATCATGCTTTCGGCCCTGGCCTATGCCCTTTACATCATTGTCGTGAACCGCAGCGGCATAGTCATGTCGAGCGTTAAGCTCACCTTCTACGTCATGCTCAGCTGTTTGTGCTGCATCGTGCTTTATGCCACGCTTACCTCTACCGGTTCGCTTCAGTTGCTTTCAACCGGTCGCGAATGGTTCTATGCCGTACTGTTGGGCATTGTTCCCACCGTTATTTCGCTGGTAACCATGGCTATGGCCATCCGTTACATCGGATCGACCCCGACAGCCATCATGGGTGCGCTCGAACCCGTTACCGCCGTACTCATCGGTTACTTTGTATTTGGCGAACCCCTCACTGCGCGCTTGATATGGGGTGTAGGTTTCATTCTGGTATCCGTTATGCTCATCATTCTCGATGCCCAGATACGCCGTGCCCTTTCGCAAAGCAAAATTGTGCGTCGCGGCCGCATCATCTTAAAGCGTACACACTGGCGATAGTCTAGTTGCATCGTACGCACTCACAAACTCCATGCGTCACTCCTTGTTTTGAAGGACATGCATGGAGTTTTTTTTTAGCCCAATACACCGTCTTTCGGGCTAATTGTTACAAAATTGTTGCAATTTTTTTGGCAAAGCAATATATAACCGCTACCTTTGTGCGCCAAGTAGGCTACATTTTTCCTTACTAAAATGAGAAAAAGGCCTTGTAACCTTTATATTCATGACACCGCAGCAAAGACACGAAATAGAAGAATTGGTTAGCGTTTTGCCTCCCATTACGCTGGCAGAAATGTCGGCAGTCAGGCTCATGAAGCGCACAGACTGTAAGTATCTGACCAATTTGCCCACACTCATGCGTTTGCTCGAACTCACACGCAACAGTTACTTCATCCAAGAACACGAAGGTACACGTATCAGCCCTTATGCCACTACTTACTGGGACGATGCCAACTACACGTTCTATCACACGCATCAAGCCGGTCATAGGCCCAGAGTTAAAATAAGGGTGCGGACTTACGTATGTTCGCAATGTTCCTTTCTCGAAATAAAAACGAAAGACAATCATGGAAAAACACGGAAACAACGCGTACAGGTGCCTTCGGTCGAAGCCGTGGTCAACAACCACGTAGGAAACGACTTCCTGCAGCAACACCTTGGGCTGAGCCTAGACAAAATTGCACCCACCGTAAGCAACCGTTTCGAACGCATTACGCTGGTTAACCGCAATAAAACCGAAAGACTTACGATTGATTTCGACATACGCTTCATTAACTGCGAAACTCATGCCGAACAGTTGATGGAAAATATTGTCATTATTGAACTTAAGCGCGAAGGACACGCAGCTTCGCCCATTCTGCCCATTTTGCGCAAACTGCGCATCAAGCCGGCCGGATTCAGCAAATACTGCGTAGGTGCCACTGTTACCACGCCCAATTTGCGCGTAAATCGTTTCAAAAAACGCTTAATCAGCATACACAAAGTGGCTTTGTGCTGACCTTACGCACTCAACTACACAATGCCTTACGGCAGCAAAGCCGACACTTATTCCATTTACTTACTGAAAAATCTGTTCATCAAACAGTTAACGCCTGCTCACGTTCAGCCCAGAGCCGTGCGAGCAGTCTGTTCTGTCAGATGCTTATAATTATCGAAAAACAAAATGAGTGATTTCGTTTCACAACTCTTTTCACCGGCCAATTTAAGTTTGTCAGCGGCCGCATTTCAACTGCTCACCGGTTTGTTCATCAACAGCATCGTCGTTTGGCTGATAGTACATTTCTTTTACTATCCGAAAGGCCGTCGCCGCGACTACTATTTCACGTTTGTACTGCTCAGCGTCAGCGTGTTCATGCTCATTGCCCTGCTCCTTCGCGACGCCCACGACATGGGCATCGGTGCCGCCCTCGGACTTTTTGCCATCTTCGGCATCATCCGTTACCGCACCGAAAGTGTGCCTATTCGTGAAATGACTTACCTGTTCTTTCTCGTTGCGCTGAGTGTTATCAACGGCAAGTGCGACACCGTCAGTCTGCTCGAACAGCTGCTCATCAACTCCATGTTCCTGATTTGCGTGTGGCTGTGCGAACGCTTCCTCACTTCGAACGAAGGCTGCAAATATGTGAAATACGACAACATTGACCTGATTAAACCCGAACGCTACGACGAACTCAAAGCCGACCTTGAAGCGCGTTTAGGACTCAAAATCACCCATATCGAAGTGGGAGCTGTCGACTTCCTGACCGACATGACCATGCTGCGCGTTTACTATATCGACTCCGAAAACCACATCAAGTCGGTAGACCGTCAGCTGAAAATACCGCAGGATTAAGCAGCCATTCTGCTTGTCAACACTAACCGCACTGCGGAAAATTCATGGCGTAGACATACGCTTTATTCAATCATTACTCTCCTTTCACAATGAATATCAAACTCCCCCTGCTGTTGGGCGCACTGGTCACAGCAGCACTGCCCGCCGCAGCCGACGACTTCGGCATTTGGAGCGAGGCTACCTTGCAGAAATCATTGGGCAAAAAATTCTCGATAGACGGCGGCATTGAATTCCGCGCCGAAGACAAAGTGAGCCAACCCGTACGCTGGGCCGCCTCTATCGGTGCCGGCTACAAGCCCTGCAAATACATTTCGTTCGGCATCGGCTACGTGTTTATTCACGACTACAACTTTACCGAAACTGAAACCGACTACAAGAAAAAGCCCGACGCACAGGGTAACCCCATATTCAATGGCTACAACGTTGACCACGCTTTCTGGCGCAACAAACACCGCGCCACCTTCGACATCACAGGCAAGGCCGAAGCCGGACGATTCACCTTCTCGGTGCGCGAACGCTACCAGTACACCCATTACAACAAGGCTTACACACTGCGCGACAAATACCGCGACCCGCTGCCCGGCAACATGAACCCCGACAACTGGACCGGCGACCTTTACCCCTTTAACGGACAGCACTTCACCGATTTCAGTTGCGACGAAAACGACAAAAAAGCCAAAGACAAGCATTATCTGCGTTCGCGCTTCCAAGTGGAGTACAACATCAATCACTGTCCGCTTTCGCCTTATGTGTCGTACGAATTCAGCAATAACCTTGCCGACGGCATGGACCTCGAAAAAACGCGCTTACAGGTGGGCACCGAATGGAAAATCACCAGAAAGCACCGACTCGATGTGGCCTATATCTTTGAAAACGGCTCCGACGGTGAACACAATGATAACTTACATGTCATTTCAGTAGGATATAAATTCAAGTTCTAACTTTCCCGACACGATTATCCGGTAATATATAAAACATAAAGGCAGATAAACGTAAGTTTTACTGAGAAAATATATACACTTTATGCATAAATTCAACAAAATGCAGAAAACGAAATAAAAAAAAGAAGAAAATGCTTTTGTTTGTCGTAAAGTTGTTATATTTGCACAAAGTAAAAACAGTATAACAGTTAAACCACGAAATCTGTTCATTATGAAAAGAATTTACCTTTCACTCATGCTATTGTTGGGCGTAACCACTGCTTCTGCCCAAAACTACGACTACCTTATCCTGCAAGAAAACAGCGGCAATGCAACCGGTTTGAAAATAGATGGTTTGAAACTTACCTTCGACAAAGGCAACCTTGTAGCCCAAAATGCTGAAGGCACCAAAACCATTGCTTTGGCCGATATGCAGAAAATGTATTTCTCATCCAATCCCACCTCGGTAGGTAGCGTAACGAACGGCGACGTTAAAGACTTGGTAACCGTCGAAAACGGTACACTCAAAGTCAATGCACCGGCCGACGCCAAAGTAGCTGTTTACAGTGTAGACGGCCGTCAGGTAAAACCGGGCAAATTAACCACAGGCACTTACGTAGTTCGCGTGAACAACAAGAGTGTAAAGGTGTTGGTAAAATAATTACCGAGATAATATACTAAAGGCAGTTGGGACTAACCGCCCCAAAAGCCGAAACGTAAACATACACATCAAAAGTGTGCTGTTGTGTCGTAGTGCCGAAAAGCCAATGCGGAGCAACAGCACACTTTTTTACGTAACGCACCAACGGACCGCCACAGCGGCCTGCGCCCATATCCAACAAACAACAACCTGGCATTTTCCCATGAAACACCTCTACTTACCAGCCATTGCCCTGCTCGCAGCAAGTTCCTTTACCGCACAAGCACAAACCATGAAAGTGAAGTGCGGACAAATAACCACACTCATTCCAGCCGTAACGGCAGACGATATGAATTTCATTGAAGGCGGCACAGCCTTCGTTGTGAAAGGTCACACCTTTAAAGTAGCCGATGTCAATGAAATCACCATTGACCGCACCACTATACAGCCCAACACGCTGACCATCAACTACACAGCGCAAGGCGCAACCGTAACAGTGCCCATCGACAACCTGCCGGGACTCAGCATCACCACGCAAGCCGGACATGTCAGCATTGTAGCCGACTCTACCGTGCAAACCGAACTAAACTATGTACTCATCGGAACCACCGACAACGGTTCCTTCTTTATGGACGGCGAGTACAAAGCGCGCGTTGAACTAAACAGCCTTACGCTCACCAACCCCACCGGAGCAGCCATCGACATTGCCAATGGCAAACGCATTGATGTGGTACTGCCCACCGGCACCACCACCACACTGACCGACGGAGCCAACGGCACACACGACGCCTGCCTATTTGTCAACGGACACGCCGAACTCAAAGGCGGAGGCACGCTCAACCTCACGGGCAACACCAAACACGCCTATGCCTCCGACGAATACACCATTCTGAAGCCCTCGTTTGGCACGCTCAACGTAACCTCGGCCGTAGGCGACGGCATGCACGTCAATCAGTATCTGCTTGTCGAGGCAGGAACCGTCAACATTGCAGGCACGAAGGGCGACTGCATCGACGTGGGCATTACCAAAGATCCGCTCGACGAACTCAACGGACAAGCCCAAATCAACGGCGGCACCCTCCATCTCGACGTAACCTCCGACGACACAAAGGGACTGAAAACCGACAGTATGCTCACCATCAGCGGAGGTCGCATCGAAGCCAATGTAGCCGGAAACGGCGCCAAGGGCATCAGCACCGGCACGCACTTTCTGTTGCAAAGAACGGCTACAACCTCGCCCGACATCAGCATGACCGTCAGCGGTGGCATCTACAAACCCGGCGATGCCCTGCTCGAATCAAAATGCCGTGGCATCAAAGTAAAGGGCGACTTCACCTTCGATGGCGGAAACATCAACATGACCGTTACCGGCCAAAAGGCCAAAGGCATCTCAGTCGACGGCCTCTACACCTACAAACAGGGAACCAGCAACGTGCAGCCCAGCTAATCCACACCCGGTCTCGACACCCTGTTCCCCTGCGCGAAACAATTTTCCCGAGCCCAACAGCTCCCCCGCTTAAATATCCTAAACTCATTCGCCGCACCCCTTACAAAAATAAGCCAATGCAGCGAATGAGTTTTTTTTTGCAGAGAAACACCCCTTCCAGCCTCACTTTCCATACCTTTGATTACTTCCGTAACAAAGTATAGGCAACATGATTGGGGTTCAATCGCAAAAGCGCGTGGTAAAACTCAACGACGCATTCTGGGTTTCAGACAGGCCTACCTGCCTTACTTTCTGTTGTAACAAAATGTCAAAGAACGCTGAATAATTAAGGAATACTTTGTTTTTTCATCCATCAAGCTGAGCCAAAGCTCTAAATTCAGTGCAATGTCAGTGCAAACCGAATGCAGAGCGATGAGAGTTTACTCTCAAGAGCTATGCTGAGGTGAAGCCTGACTTCGCGAAGCAATGTCAGTGCAAACCGAATGCAGAGCGATAAGAGCTTGCTCTCAAGAGCTATGCTGAGGTGAAGCCTGACTTCGCGAAGCAATGTCAGTGCAAACCGAATGCAGAGCGATAAGAGCTTGCTCTCAAGAGCTATGCTGAGGTGAAGCCTGACTTCGCGAAGCAATGTCAGTGCAAACCGAATGCAGAGCGATAAGAGCTTGCTCTCAAGAGCTATGCTGAGGTGAAGCCTGACTTCGCGAATGCAAAGATACAACACACGCTCCCCGAAATCCAAATTTTTTAGCCTCCTAATATCGCACTTCGAAAAGTTTTCCACACCCCCAAACTGCTGTTCAGCCCTTTATTTATGGGCTTTCTCGCTCATTTTCCACATGCGAAAAAAAATGAAATCGGGATATAACATTTTATCTTTTGCCGATTCACAAAACGTACGAAGCAGCAACGTTTGGCCTCATCCAAATACTACTACCCTCACACCTTTTTGCTACAGCCCCCTTGTTACGGTTGTTTCTGTTTAAATAAAAAATGAAAGCTAAAAATCCGATTTGTATAGGTTTCGAGCAGGGCATTTATACACGGGAGTTTCAGTGCACAACAATAATTACATTTAAATTCAGTATTTTCCAGCTAAAAACAACAAATTAGTGCCAAACACCTTTGTTTTCTCTACTATAGCATATTTGACCCATTTATAACAACTATTGTTAATGTCGTATCATAGTTTTTTCGTAATTTTGTTCTTAAATATAGTAATTCTTTTCAAAACTTACGAGAAAGGAAGAAACTTTGCACTGAGATTATTGAATATACAATAAAAATTACATACACAATACTTTGGTAATTTTTCACCGAAGTATTGTTTCGTAATACGCTAATTTTATTGTATGAGATAAGCATTACCAACTGTAATTCTTTTTCCAAAATGCAATTGATTTTTATTTTAATTATCTGTTTTATTACTGTATCTATCATTGCAATAGCTGTAATACGAACAGACCTAAAACACAAGTCCCAAGAACTTACCGAACAGATCAACCAGATAACTTCATATAGCGAATTATTAAGCCGTAACAAAACAAGAGAAAGATTATCCAGTCTCAATGAAAATCTTTTCACAAATATATCCACTGACTTAAACTATGTTTTTGATGGTAAACTAATCACCGCAAGTCAGGAAAAAGATTTTACCGATTATTACCAAGCATATTTTCAAGAAGCGCATTCGCTTTTGGTGAAACTTAAAACCTTTAAAATTACTCCTTCTGAAACGATTTCCAACTTCATCGATAATTATGAAGCAATCAACAAACTTGTAAAACAACATAACGAAGAGGTTATTACACTTTTGCTTGATAAGCATAAAGATTTTTTCGACCATTGTTTAAAATATCCATTAGACAAACAACAAAGGCGTTCTATCATTTCAGAAGAAGCTAATTGCTTAGTCGTTAGTAGTGCTGGTAGCGGTAAAACATCTTCTATTTTTGGAAAAGTAAAATATTTAACAGAAATAAAAGGAGTTGCACCTCATAGGATATTACTGACTAAAGTTTCCCACCCCCAATAAAGAGGGTGGGAAGTAACAGTAATTCAAATTT
>OHGS01000162.1_pt1 | contig 40487 bp, 31 predicted proteins | sample 1567831 | NCBI WGS metagenome assembly OHGS01 (sample SAMEA3879596, study PRJEB24766) | human gut metagenome | biome: human-associated habitat; feature: feces | place: USA | collected 1985/1987
GAATTACTGTTACTTCCCACCCTCTTTATTGGGGGTGGGAAACTTTAGTTATTTACTATAAATAAAGACCATGGAAAACAAAGCCGTACGTAACAAAGGTAATGAAAGCGATATTCTATTTTCGCGCTGTGTGAAGGCTGGCAAACGAGTGTATTACATTGATGTGAAGTGTGACCGGAAAGGCGAATATTATTTGTCGATTACGGAAAGTAAACGACTGAAGACTGCGGACGACAATGAGCAGCCGACGTTCGAGAAACACAAGATATTCCTTTATCGCGAGGATCTTGATAAATTCCGAAATGCCTTTGAGGCAGCGGTTCGTTTTACGCATGAGGCGGCTCCGCATGCAGACTTTGCTTCAGATTGGAGCGGTCCGGCTGTTGATGTCGACAATGAACATCAGGAGGAGGGTGAAAAGCCCTTACACGTTGATTTGGAGTTTTAGGAACAGTTTAGAATTTATTCAGCTTCTCAGACAGGGTTTCTGATTTTTGTTCATCCTGTTTTACCTATATTTTCGGCATTCCGAATTTTTACTGTAACTTTGCTTTCGCGAAGTGGAGGTGGACCTCTGCAAAAATTTTGAAAACAGATATCCATCTGCCCAAACATACAATATGTACAGACTTAAGGGGGAGTTTGCTTTTGTCAATTCCTCCTTAAATAAGATATTCGCTATGGGACAAAAAATCAGACGCATTGGTTTAAGCCTAATACGCCAGAAATATTTGTGGACGCTGATTGCCTTCATTACTATTGTAGGTTTTCTTGACCCCAACAGTTTTTGGCAGCGTTATAAACTTTATGCACAAAACGAGGCTCTGAAACTTGAAATAAAAAAGTACGAGGAACGCTACGAACGCGACACGAAGGAACTGAATGAACTGGAAAATAATCCGGAAGCAGTGGAGCGTGTGGCGCGTGTAAATTTGTATATGAAAACGGCAGACGAAGATGTTTATGTAATAGATGACAGTACCACTCCTTAATACTATAACTCAACTCCTTAATTAAGGATGCGAGGTGGGTACTGTTGTTTGCCTAATCATGTATAAATAAAGAAGTCGTCTAAACTTTCCTGACGAAGATTTGAATTGGAGTTTTATCTCTTCTACATTCAATCTTCACCTTTCTTTTTGGCCGTTTTTTGATCTTTCATCGGTCGTGTAGTTCGCTACACTCCCTCTTCAAGGTCCCAAAATGCCTCAAAAATAAAGGCAAATCTTGAAATTCATAAAAGTTCAGACGACTTCAATATTGAACACCTACTTGGTTCATTTTTACTTGTTTATTTATGTTTCGAACATCACTTTTTTATTTGGGCGGCTTGTTGCTAGTAATTGGTTCAGTAATGCCCTTGTTTTTGCCAGCTATAGCACCTTACGTGTTTGCGGCCGGTGCGTTGTGTTTCTGTCCTATCCAAATGAGCGATCGCTACGAAGGAAGTAACATGACGATTCGTCGTTTGCGCCGTCAGCAAATGTTAGGTTCCTTGCTTTTGCTCATAACTGCAGGGCTGATGTTTACAGCTCAGTATGGTATTCCTCCTTTTCGTGGAAGTGAATGGAAAATTACGTTGATGATAGCTGCCGTGCTTGAAGTGTATTCCATATTCCGCATTGACCATGAGGAAAACAAGCAGAAGCAGTAAAATATTGATAAGCATTTGTTTGCAGTAAAGGGGTGTTCCTAATCTACTATGATGAGAACACCCCTTTAATCATGTAATAGCGCGCGGCACATACCGGCGGCTGTGTGGTCAGACAAGGGCGGCGTTCTGCTGTTTGGTGATGACAGGTCATTCAATCATGAAACTGTTGGTTTTTTGCTCATTTTTTTGTATTCACATGCAATCTGCATCGTTAATGCACCCCTTAAAATCTTCGGCTAATTGTGAAAAACGTGCAAGCTTTTTGGCTTGGTGCGCTTGAATTTCTCAAAAATCTTTTACGCAGGTCATACTTTCTGCCAGAACACTATTATTTACAAACAGAACATTGTAAATTTGCTTTGCATTCGGAGATTAAAAGTATGACGGATGTTTTTTCAAAAGCGAAGAGATAGATATAAACCATTCACACCCTTACTGAATATGGATAAATTGTTACTCATATTATCCTCATTGCTATTGCTTACTTCATGCGCCAATCAGTATAGCATAGCGGGCAATTCGTCAGTGCCTTGTTTAGACGGACGCATGCTCTACCTCAGGGTGTCGCCCCAAAATGATGATAAACTGAACGCATCGAACTTTGTTTGTTTAGATTCGTGCAAGGTGATTCATGGCCGTTTCAACTTTGATGGCAGTATGGACTCAGTGGTGCTGGCCATGCTTTACACCGATAATCAATGTGTGATGCCGGTGGTTATTGAAAACGGCAGTCTGGATATTCAAGTTGATAATGTGGCGCAACGCGTTACCGGAGGTCCTTTGAACGATAGATTGTATGGCTTTTTCAAAAAGCGTAACCGCATCGACAACGAAATGTGGGAATTGCAGCAAAAGAGCATTCGCATGATGCGCGAAGGTGCCTCGCCTCAGGAAATAGATAAACGCGTGGGACGTAAACTGCAGAAACTTTCGCGTCAGTCGGAAAATCTGGAAATACAATTTGTGAAAGATAATTACGACAATGTGTTAGGTCCCGGTTTCTTCCTGTTGCTGTGCAGTCAGTATCCGTCGCCCATTATGACGCAACAAATTCAGGATATTTTGGATGGTGCGCCCGGCACGTTCCTGAATCATCCATACGTAAAAAGCTACGTGCAGCAGGCCGAACGGCGAATGATGTCGCCAATGCCTACGATTACTACGCATTCCACTTCGACCAGCACAACTATTACCATTAACTGTCCGTAAGCTGGTACGGTACAGTGATAAGCAAAAAGCCTTGACAGAGAGATTTGATTCTCATGTCAAGGCTTTTTTTATGGTTAAAAAAGAACAGTTTCAGCCGTTATTCGCCCGTGATTGTGGCAACAAGATGGCGCGATCCGCCTTCATAGCGAAACTCGCACAAATAGATGCCTTGCCAAGTACCTAAATTCAATTTTCCGTTGGTAATGGGAATGGTTAGACTGTTGCCCACCAAACAACTTTTGCCATGCGCAGGCATGTCATCAGGACCTTCAAACACATGGCGGTAAAAAGGTTCGCATTCCTTGATGAGGTTGTTGAAGATATCGTCCAGGTCGGCACGAACATCCGGATCGGCATTCTCGTTGATGGCCAATCCGGCAGAAGTATGCTTCATGAACAAATGAAGAAGACCTACTTGAGGAAGTGGGGGAAGGTGTTTGATAACCTCTGCCGTAACGAGGTGGAACCCCCGTTCGCGCGAATGTAATTCAAATTCTACTTGTTTCCACATATATAGTTATGCTGGCTATGAAATGGAGAAATGAGTGTTTTTTATATGTATGTCGGGAAAATACTGCAGCAGGCAAATACGCTCCCGACACGCTGGATCAAGGTTCATAAAAAGTACATGTTCCTTTCAGCTGGAATGAGAACTGCTAAAAGGCATGCGGTGCAATTTACAAAAACCTTGCGAAACGAACTACAGATGCAACGGATAAAACAGAGGATTTTAAAATACATTAAGTAAACATCCGTTTTTGGCAGTTGCTCTGCATCCTTACCATCCGGTTTGATCAAAACCCGCAGCCTGATACCATTCCGTGCGTTTGAAGTCCTCGTTCAAGTCGCCGTGGCGCGTTTGCGAAGCATTGTGCGTATAGGCCGTTTGCGGAATGAACATACTCACCGAGCAATAATCAGCCTCGTTTTTAGGCATATTGAGGTAGTCCCAGTAGCCAGGTCCCACGTAGACGCTCGGAGTGGCACCCGAAAAAACAATCGCGTTGCGCAAGGCCGCCTCGGCTCTGTCGAAGTAGTTTGCCGGTAAAATATGTTTCAACGCTTGCAAGGCATCATAGTTGTGCGGACGGTAATAATAGTTGTCACAGTAAGGCTGATAATGCAGCACCTCGGACTTGTATCCCTTTTCGTTCTCAGTAAACATGTCGGGCGAATTTCGGTTGGCCAGCAGCGAGTGGGGCAGAGCCTCCTTCAGCACATCGGCCAACGCCTGCAGTTTATTCGTTTGTACGCATGCAATGCACAGCCCATAGTCCGCATAGCTGCTTTGCAGTTCGTCCGACCGCACATCGTTCAAGTAAGTGCGTGCAATATCTGCCGGGTTATCCGAGAAGAAACCATATTGAATGTTGTGCGTGTAGTATGAGCCATCGGCAGGGGTAGCCACAGGCGATGCCACCACATAGTCTGCCACATGGCGCAAGGCATAACCCACCTCGACATTCTGCATCAGGCAGGCATCAAAGAATACATATTTACAATGAATGCCAGCCTGCGCTATGGCCTGTGCCATGCCGGTAATACTCATTTGAGCCCCCTCATTGCTCAGATTTCCATTGGGCCCGGAATCAATGCCAAATGAATAAGTGTGAGGTGTTTGACGCGATTTTTGTTTTTCGTAATCAGCATACTCCGTGTCGGTAGGTGTAATCCATCCATCGGCATGCGACCACATCACAAGCCCGTATTCTTTGGCAGGGAACGAGGTTTTGGTCAGTTCAAGAACCTCCTGTAATCGTTTCGGGTCCGTACTGCAAAAATCAGTGTTCCAGCGTTTCACCAGTCGCGGCTTGTTCTGGTTAGGCAGAATTTGATAAAGTCGGGGAGCTTCTTTATCGTCAATGAGCATGAGCAGCCGGTTATTGGCAGTCAGGTATTTCCGCCCCTTCATCATTTCGGCAGAATCGGCTTTATGGTATCCGGTTATTTCGTTGCCGCTGCCCAGTGAATTTTGGGCAGCCATGTAAACGAGTACCGTGCGTTGCCCCATTTCTTTGTCGTTCAAAGGTAAATCAATCGACTCATTGCTATCGTTACAAGCAGACAGTAACAAGGTAAACAGAGGCAGAATGGATAAACGGGAAAAGTTCATAAGCAAAAAATAAATGTCAACATCTATTTACTTGAATTCAATTTCAACTTTCTTAAATCCAAATGATTTGAAGATGCGCGTAAAATGTTCCACGGCATTGTTTTCAGCCGTTTTAAGGTTTTTCGGCGTAAGGCAACGCCGCTTCATGGCACTTTGGGCTTGGGCATACATCTTTTCGTAGGCTTCGGGCGGAACCGTACCTTTTTGATAGAAAGAGCGTGTACGGGCCTCATCGATGAAGTTGGCATCGAGCAATGCGATGCGGGGCAGGCGGAGCTGCGCCACCGAATCGGGCAGAGACGTAAACCAGTTCGTATCAGCTTTGGCCATGTCAATGCCTAAACGCAGTGTACCAGAATAAATGCGAACCAAGTGGTCAGAGCCAAAGGTGCGTTGCCGGTGCCATTCAACAAATTCCTCCGTGCTCACCGACATAAACTCCCACTCGCCAATGTTGCGAACCGACTGTACCTGTTCGGGCGTCAAGTCAATGCGCGTGTTTTTAACCACAGTCAGTTGAGCCGGTGGGTTTGTCTGGCAACTTTTGTAAGTAACGGCAATAGCCACCGCACCACCGGCAATAGCCACCAGCCACCAGTAACGCATTAGGCTGAAGAATAAGTGGCTCCATCCGTATTTTCGTTGTTTCATTGCTTCACAATTATTTTGGCCACATCGCTTTCTGTGAATTTCTTTCTGAAGCGAATGGTTATGTTCTTTTCTTTAAATCCCATTTTCGTCAGCATAGGGTGCAGGTTGGCAGCGGCACTCATTTCAGCCTGTTCGATAATGCCAAACGAAGCCGCATGACTGATAATGCTGTCAGCCCCCTGATGGGCAAAATTGCTGATTTCTTCATCGGTGTAGCGCGAACGCATACCGTCAATAAACTGTCGGGTGCCGCGATGGTCAACCTTCGACGCTGTGGCAATTATTTTAGGGTCGGGCAGCGTCACGGTAATCGACGTGTCGGTTCGTTCAATGTTCTTTTCGCTGAATTCTGCAAAGTCGATGTAAGCCTTCAGTTTCACATCAATCGGAATGGCCACCTTGCGGTTACCCACCCTTGTGTGCATGTTTACCGGAATGCCTAACACGTTTCCCTTGAGTGTCGGGTTATCGGTATGCGTAACAATTTTATGAATGACGTATTCCGTGGTATAAAGTCGTGCGCATTTGTTGACTTCATACACAATGCGTGCCGTTGTGTCGATGCGCACCGTGTCGGAACGGTGCGCTTGTGAAGTGGCATCTTTTTCAGCAGATTGGCAGCTTAGGAGCAGCGTTCCGGCAATCCATACCCAGCCTGCCACAGTGCGCAACGAACCGTAAAAATTGAATAGAGGTTTCATAATCGTAAACTCAAATGGTAAATCAATGCCGGCAACTTTGTACCTCGCCAATGCTGTGTGGTTCACAGAAATATTCCTGTGTGATACCACTCAGGGCTGCTTCCGGCTTGCTTAGGCGAATTTACTTAAAATCATTCATGTATGGCCATATTTCTTGTTTTATTGCTTATAATTTTGTTATTTTGCAATCAATTTAGTAACAGGTTATCCCTTTTTACCATGATAAAGAAACTCACGCTGGCAGCTGGCATGCTGCTTTTCGTCATGCAGTTTGCAGCATGTGGCGATCATAAAAAACAGGCTGGCAATGATGTGGCAGACTCCACACAGCTTGCTGCCAAACAAGGCCCTCATGCCGACAGTGCACACAGACACACCTATACAGCCGTATTGAAAGGACAGCATTACGACATCACCATTGACCGCCGACCCGATCGCAGTTTGCCTTTGGTGAGCGACGATATGGGGCGTCAGTATGTCGACAACTGTGTGGAAGTAATTGTGGCATGCGAGGGGAAACTGGTGCGAAGCAAAGTGTTCACCAAACGTGCGTTTGCCGATTTCCTTTCCGATAAAGAAAAGCAAGGCACTGTGCTTTTAGGCATGGCCTACGATGCCGAACAAAGTAATAACAGCCACATTTGTCTGGGCGCACAAATCGGTCAGGTCGGTATTGAAGAAGGGCCGGCATTTACCATCGAAATACCCCTCGACGGAGGTGCCATCAGCATTTTGCGCGATAATAATCAGGACACAACAGGCAACGATGGGCTGTCTGATTAGTGCTTGATGGATTCAAATAAATCAGACTTTAATATATCTTATTTTCAGGCATAGCAAGCTCCTTATTGCTATGCCTTTTTTTATGCGTCATAGTATTTTAAGGAAATACACATCTGCGGGCATGGAGTTCAGTCATGCCTAATTGCCTTTTATTTTTGGGTTGTCACAATTTGTGGTTTGCGCTTTTTGTGCGTAAAAACAGCATCCCCAACTGCATACATACCTGTGTGCGGTTGGGGATGTTTTGTTTTATCTATTCAAAGACTGGATAGATGAGGAAAAATGTGCCATTAAGACAAGCCGATGATTTCACCGTCAACATATTCAATGTGGTTGGCCTGAGGGTCTTTGGGCAATCCCGGCATACGAAGAATGTCGCCTGCAATGGCCACAATCATTTCAGCACCGGCATTGAGCACCACGTCCTTGATTTGAATGTTGAAACCACTTACGGCGCCATATTTCTTGGCATCGGCCGAGAAAGAGAATTGCGTTTTGGCAATACATACCGGGAAGTGAGCCATGCCGTGCTGTTCGGCCAACTTGATGCGGTTAAGAGCCGGTTTGGCAAAGCTGACGCTGGCAGCACCGTAAATGCTTTTACATACCTTCTCGATTTTGGTGCAGATGGGGTCGTCGTCGTTGTAAGTGAAGTGCAAAGGTTTTTCCGACGGCTTGTTTTCGATGGTGTCAACCACCAACTTCGCCATGTCGATAGCACCCTTGCTTCCGTCAGTGTATGCATAGTTGATGACGAAGGGCACACCCAGTGTTTCTTCGCAGTATTCGCGCAACATGTCCATTTCGCTTACCGTGTCGCCGGCAAAATGGTTGAACACCACGAGTACGCTCTGTCCGAAGCTTTGCAGGTTCTTGACGTGGCGGTCAAGGTTAGCCAATCCGGCACGCAAGCCCTCTTCGTTGGGTTCCTTAATTTTGTCGAGTTCTACGCCGCCGTGCATTTTCAGTCCTTGCGCAGTGGCAACAATTACCGTGAGGTCGGGCGTGAGTCCGCTCTTGCGACACAGAATGTTGTAGAATTTTTCAGCACCCAGGTCAGCACCGAAGCCGGCTTCAGTGATGGTGTATTCAGCGTGCGACAACGACATCTTGGTAGCAATCAGTGAGTTGCAGCCATGAGCAATGTTGGCAAACGGACCTCCGTGAACAATGGCAGGCGTGTTCTCGGTGGTTTGAACCAAGTTAGGCTGAATGGCATCCTTCAGCAGCACCATGATGGCACCGGCCACACCCAGGTCGCGAACGGTGAAGGGCAGACCTTCGTAGGTATAGCCCAAAAGGATGTTTTCGATGCGGCGGCGCAAATCCTTTTCGTCCTTTGCCAAACACAGAATGGCCATGAGTTCAGAAGCCGGGGTGATGTCGAAACCAGCCTGCTGCGTAATGCCGTTGGTGGCAGGGCCAAGGCCGGTAACGATGCTGCGGAGCGAACGGTCGTTGACATCGAGTACGCGGCGCCACAGAATTTCCTTCAAACCGAAACCTTCTTTCTGGTGCTGGTACAAGTAGTTGTCGAGCAAGGCAGCAATCATGTTGTGAGCCGAAGTGATGGCATGGAAGTCGCCGGTGAAATGCAGGTTGATACGTTCCATGGGCAACACCTGTGCGTAGCCGCCACCGGCTGCACCGCCCTTCATGCCGAAGCAGGGACCGAGCGAAGGTTCGCGCAAGGCCACGCAGGCTTTTTTGCCCAATGCGTTCAAGCCCAATGCCAAACCAATGCTCACGGTGGTTTTGCCAATGCCGGCACGAGTAGCCGTGATGGCTGTAACGAGAATCAGTTTACCCTTTTTATCCTCGTTGATGAGCGAAAGGGGCAGTTTGGCAATGTGCTTACCATAGTGCTCAATGTTGTCGGCATCGATACCAAGGGTTTGAGCCACTTCGTCAATGCGTTTCAGCGGGGTGCTGTGGGCTATTTCAATGTCTTTTTTCATTATACCTATCAGTTTTTTGTGTTGGTTCTTTTAGTATTCCATTGAGTATGAGATGCCGCGTCGAGCCATATCGCGCAACGTGGGCGACAGGCGCAGAATGAATGCTTCCCAGTTACGCAGTTTGGCAGGGCTCCATCCCACTTCGGCCAAGGCCAGTGCACGCGGATAAGCCTGGTAATAGATGCGTTCGGGGCTGTTGATACATTCGCTCCAAAGCGTGCCCGCCACGCCAAACAAGTTGTTGCGTTCAAATTCCTCGCCCATGCCCCATGCCGGGTCGAGTTCGTAAGTACGCTTTAGTGAAGTGGAAGGCATACCCCAGTTTACCTCGGGCATATCGCCGGGAGCCATGGGGTAGTCAAAGTAGCAGTGTTCGCCCGGACAAAGCATGATTTTGGCATTGTTGGCCACAGCAGCATCGAGTGCAGGCTTGGTCAGTCCCATGCGCCAGGCAAAGGTGACGCAGCCGGGTTGAATTTTCTTGAAGTCGAGTTCGTACCAGAACATGGGCACCTTGTTGTGCTTGGTGCGCAGGGTGTCGATGACGCGGTTGAACATGTACTCCTGCAAGCGCCAGTTTTCAGAGCGGTCGGTCGTAGTGATGCCTAGTTTCTTTTTCAAATCCTGACATTTGGGGCAGCTGGTCCAGCAGTCGAGGGCCGGCATACCGGCTTCGTCGCCACCCAAATGCACGTAGGGCGAGGTGAACACAGACGACAGTTCGTTGAACACATTGCCTAAGAACTCATAAGTAAACTCATTACCCGGACAAAGCAGTTCGTTCGATACACCGCAGGTGGTTCGGATGGGCACCTTCTTGGCATGACACGTCAGTTCGGGATAAGCGTGAATGGCAGCCACTTCATGGCCGGGCATTTCGATTTCGGGAATAATCTGTACGTGATACTTGGCAGCGTAAGCCACGAGTTCGCGCATTTGGTCTTGGGTGTAATATCCCGAAACAGGTATTTGCATGTCGTCCATGCCCACACGCGAAGACGACACTTCCGTTAAGCGCGGGTATTTTTTGATTTCGATGCGCCATGCCTGGTCGTCGACCAAGTGCAGGTGCAGGGCGTTGAGCTTGTAGCGCGCCATTTCGGGCACAAAGGCTTTCAGCTCTTCGAAGGGGATGAATATGCGGCAAGGGTCGACCATGAGTTCGCGAACGTGTGTACGCGGTGCATCGCTCAGCAAAAGCTGTGGAATTTTTTCGCAGCATGCAGTAGTACCGTTTCCGCGCAGCAACTGGTCGAAGGTCATCAGTCCGTAGAACACGCCGGCCGGCGTTTTACCCTTAACCACCACTTCTTTATCGGTGATGTTGAGCGTGTAAGCTTCGGCATCGGTCAGCGAATTGTCGATAAGCAACTTAATCACCGCCTTGCCCTTGCGTCCTTTCTGTTTGCCGATGCGGTCAATGATGATTTGTTCAGCCTGTGATTTTTCATTGGCCAATTCAGCCGGTGCTTCGACGCTCCATTTGCTGTTGACGTTGAGCGCATTCGCCTGATTGTTCACCTGCAAGTCAGCCGGAGCAGGCATCAGCACTTCCTGAGGGTTGCACACCAGGTTGGTGGTGTTGTTTACTTCCGTGAAAAAACGATTCCATCCTTGCGCTTTGCGGTATTTCAGTTCAGCCCCCTTCGGCACAATCAGTTTTACGTTTTTGCGGTTAATGCCTTCGAAGGTTGAGGCACAAGCCGTTGGCGGTTCGGGCGAATTGACGCGGATGGTGTGCAATCCTTTTAATCGCGCAAAGGCAAATTCGCCCAGCGTGGGGGTGCCTTCGATGGTTATTTCCTGTAAGTTGTCGCACGACGAGAATGCTGCATCCTCCACACGTTCCAAACTTTTGGGCAATGTCAGCGTTTGCAGATTACGGCAGGCAAAGAAAGCCTGTTTTCCGATGGTTTTGACGTTCGACGGCAGAATCACTTGCTGCAAGGCACGGCGCGAGTGGAATGCGTTTTTGGGCACGGCTTCACAGTCGGCAACACTTAAATCAACGTTACGCAACTGCCAGCACAAGTCGCGGAGTTGTCTGAAGTCAGAGTTTCCCTTTACAGAGAGTTTGCCCGTGAGTTTCAGTTCTGTAGCCGCAGCCTTTTGTTCGGCTGAAAGTTCGTTCATGCCGCTAACGGTTTGTGCCGTCAGCTGTCCGGCCAGTGCAAAGGCTGCAAAGAGCGAAAGAATAGGTTTCATGGAAATAGGTTGTGAATTGAAAAGAATAATCAGTAGGGTGATTGGTTTCGAGCAGTCGGGGTGGGGCTGCTAAAAACGTGAAAATGCACTCTTCGTGTCCTATGCTACCGAGCGCATCGGACTGCGAAAAATGCATATTGCCTGTTATTTCATGGGGCACACAGGCTTAGCATTGCAAGCTGCGCGTTCCGTCTTCGTTTTCTTCGATGGTCACTTTTACTACATCGCCCGGAAGCAAGTCCTCAATCAGTTCGGGCCACTCAATGAAGCAGAGAGCACCCGAATAGAAGTAATCTTCGTAGCCCATGTCGTAGACTTCGTCGATTTTTTGAATGCGATAAAAGTCGAAGTGGTAAATCAGTTCGCCCGTGTCGTCAGAGCGGTATTCGTTGACAATGCTGAACGTGGGCGAGTTAACCACATCGCTCACTCCCAGTTCCTCGCAAACGGCTTTGATAAAAGTGGTTTTTCCGGCACCCATTTTGCCATAGAAAGCAAACGCGGTGCTTTGGTCCATTTGTTCGATAAATGCCTTGGCGGCGGTGCGGATATCGTCCAGCGAATGAATGGTCAGGTTCATAAGAATGATGATAAATAAAAGTTCAAATTAAGTGATTCAAAGTGCTGAGCGGCTAATTGCATGTCAGGGTTTAACGCCGAGTAACTGCAAGAGCTTCTGCACACTTTCTTCCAGTGAAAGTTTCGATGTGTCGAGGCTCAGCACAGGGTGGGTAGGGGCTTCGAAGGGGGCCGAAATACCCGTGAAGTGTTTTACCTCGCCACGGCGTGCCTTGGCATAGAGGCCTTTCACATCGCGACGCTCGCACTCTTCAATAGGAGTAGAAATGTAGATTTCCTTGAAGTCGTCGGGGCCGATGATGTCGGCAGCCATTTGTCGCAGTTCCTCGGTGGGACTGATGAAGGCAGCAATGGTGATGATGCCCGTGTCGACAAAAAGTTTGGCCACTTCGGCAATGCGTCTGATGTTTTCTTTGCGGTCGTCGGCCGAAAATCCCAGGTTGGCATTGATGCCGCTACGTATGTTGTCGCCGTCGAGAATGCGGCAAAGCAGTCCGCGACGGTGTAATTCGCGCTCAAGGGCTATGGCTACGGTGCTTTTGCCCGATCCGCTCAGACCGGTAAACCAAAGCATCACGCCACGTTGACCGAGCAATGCTTCTTTGTCGCTGCGTGAAAGCATGCGGTCGAAAATTGGATATATGTTTTCTGATTGATTCATCATGACGGCAAAGTTAGAATAAAATGACGAGATACGGAAGTGTTGCTAAATATTAGAATAGGGTTAAATCACGTCAGTAGCATTTTTTTTTGAAAGTAACGAGGTTGCTCCGCATCAAACAGCCAGTTTGTTGAGGTGAACCTCCAGCCTATTTTCCAGCTTGTTTCAGCATATTTTTGACCTACGCTCCCATTTATACCCCAATGTATAACCTCCAATCACTTTGGAATGGGCTGCATTTCGCTGCTTATTGTGCGCTGTGCAGTTTTAACAACTAACTTAATAAGAGTAAAAATTCATAGTTCGCCTTTATCTTCATTTCAAGCCGGAACGAGCGTGTGGGGAACCTATTTGGGCGTTTTTCTGAAAACGCTGATTATCAGTAATTCCGAGATTCTTGAAACTGGCTCGGAACTAATTCAAACAAGCTCGGAACTAATTTCAACAAGCTCGGAACTAATTCGGACAATCGCGGAGCTATTTTTGACAACAGCGCATCGCGTGGTTCAAACAACGGCAGGCAGATGGGAAAGTATGCTGAATGTTTTAATATAAATTCACTTATTTAGCGACTCGCTGTTTAACATTTACTGCACAGGGACAGGTGTGGCTTCGAAAATGAGCCATACAAAACGTGACAGAGCCAACACAAAAAAAACGGGCAAGGAATGCTTGCCCGTGATAAAAACGTATGCCCATATATTAGGCATGGTAGAAGCGGATGCAGACCCGATTCTATATTGAGGCTTTTCATTGCAGCATTTACATGGCAATGTAGCCTTGCTCGATGGCTTTTTTTATAAGTTCTGCCATGTTGGTGGCACCGAGCTTATGAAGAATGTGTTTGCGGTGGAATTCAATGGTATTGGTCGAAACAAAAAGCATTTCGGCAATTTCGGCTGTTTTTTTACCCTGTGCAATGGCGCGGAGTACTTCCTGTTCGCGTTCCGACAGCGTTTGCTTGCTTTCGTATTCGGTGCAGTATTTTTGGAATTTACTGCTGTAGTAGCTTTCGCCGGCCAATACGTAGCCCACGGCATTGTGCAGTTCACCGACGTCGTCGCTCTTCAGTACGATGGCATTGGCACCGCTGTTCATCATTTGCTTGATAATCCAAAATTCCTCGTGCATGGAGTGAAAAATCACGGCTACATCAGGGCGGAACTTTCTGATTTTTTCAAGCAAATCGAAACCCGACATATCTGGCAGTTCTATGTCGATGATAAGAATGGCGTAGGCATGCTGTTTCACCATTTCGAGTGCATCGGCAGCTTTGGTTGCTTTGTCTACTCGTTTGATTCCCTTGCAGGTGGAAAGCAGCGTAGTAAGCCCTAACAACACGATTTGCTGGTCTTCGATAATGAGAATGTCGGCTCCGATGGCATGTAGGGGGTTGTCCACGGTGGTTTGAATTATCTGACTCATTGTTAATTGGCTGATGAAAGCAATAAGTAGTGAATGTTTTTAGATGAAAAATTACCCGAAATAAACTGTGCTGAATTATGAACAGTTGCTGAGTAACGGCTTCAAACTAAATGACGGAATATAATATGAATAGGAAACTGTACTTGCATTTGCTTAACCGCTATCATATTCTACACCATTTCATCCTACCGATATTATAACTTCTATTTAAATTGATTAGTCAAAAATAATCATTTCGTTTTCGTGGAACAAACATAAATGAATGTAATGTGTTTAACGAACTGAAAAACTACGGAATAGCGTAGGTAGTTTTTAGTTCAACTTTCGTTCCTAAATGCGAAGAAGACCATTTGAACTGAGCATTGATGCTTTCAGCCCTTTCGTGCATTGACCGTACACCGCCATTGTGCCGACCGCTGTTTTCTGTGCCTATGCCGTTGTCGGTGATGGTGAGGCAGAACATTCCGTCGTGACAGGTCAGTTGCACTTCAGCGTGTGTGGCTTGCGAGTGGCGCACAACATTGCCAATGGCTTCCTGCGTAATGCGGTAAGTTTGGGCTGCGACATTGGGCGAAATGCATTTCCAATCGTTGCCCTCGGCCGTGAAGGAGATGTGCAAAGTGTCGGGTTTGAGCAACGTGTCGATGTAGTAGGCCAGCAGTTCGTTAATCTGAGCATATTGGAATGAAGGCGGCATTATTTCGTGCGAAAGATGACGGAGTTCTTCGCGCAGTTTGCTCACATGCGTAATGGCCTGTTGTATGCCGGCATTATCGTTGCGCAACGTAAGGCCAATGGCCAGCAGCTCGTTGCATGCACCGTCGTGCAGTTCGCGGGCAAAGCGTTCGCGTTCCTTTTCCATACCCTCGATGTAGCGTTTCGACAAGTCGATTTCTGTTTGCTTGGCTGCCATTTTCCTTTTCTGCCGAAAACGAATCAGCACTATCATCAGTGCGGCAATGATAGCCACGAGCAAAGCGACGATGATGGCAGCCCAACTTTGCTGCACGGCTTGCGCTTGCTGCAATCGGCTGATTTCAAGTTCTTTCTCCTTGGTTCTGAACCGTATGGAAAATTCCGACAACTGCTTTTTCAGTTCGGCATGGTTCACCGAATCTTCGAGCGCATTGGCCTGCGTTTCCTTGTGGTAAGCCTGTGCGTAATGGCCCAACGCTGCCAAACAAGTGGCTTGCAAACGGAGCAGTTTGTGCTGGGGCATGGTAAGCATTTGGGTGTTCTGTTCCAGCAATTCAGCCGTTTTGAGTGCCTGGCTGTATTGCTTGCGAGTAATTTCCGTGTTCAAACGCGCTTCGTAAATGCCCATAGCTGCGATGCTTCCGGGCGGACAGTTTTGTGCCAGCTGTGTGCCCAGTTTCAGGTAGTTGTCGGTAGCTTGGCTATTGCCCAAATCTCTGTAGACGCTGATGAGGTAATTGATTACTTTGAGCTTGAGCGGTGTGAAATCCAAACTGTCGGCCTTTGTATATACAGCCGACAACAGTTGGGCCGCTTTGTTTAAATCCTGTTTGTAAGCATAACAGATGCCTTCGTTGGCCATACCCGAAAGCATTTCGATGGTGTCGCCGGCTAGGCTTGCATTTTGAATGGCTTTCCGGGCATAGTTCAAACTTTCGCTGTGACGGCCCATTTCGCAGTAGAGCACCGACAGGTTGTTTTGCAAATAAGCCAATGCTTCCTTGCTCGAACTTTTCAATGCTTCCTGAATTCCCCTTTGATAGCATACGGCTGCTGAGTCGTTCATGCCCATGCGGCGGTACGAAATGCCCATATTGCCGCAAAGAATGGCAAATGATTCGGGGTCGATGTTTCCCTGGCTGTATTGCATGGCCTTTTGTCCGTAGGCAAGCGATTGTTTCATATTTCCTTTCATGGAATAGGATACAGATATTTCAGCATACAGGTATCCGGCGGTGCTGTCGGCCACTCCGGTTAAAGCTAAAGCCTTTTTTCCCTGGGCAATGGCCGAATCATATTGTTCGGCTGCATTGAACGCGGCTGTTTGTTCCAGCATGGCATAAGCTTTGTCGTTTTCGGATGTAGGTGTGTTTCGGTTGCATGAGGGTATGCAGCCAATAAGAATACTAGCTATTAAGGGTAATGTTGCTTTCATAAAAAAGAGGTTATATACCAATCGTTTCCTAACAAGATTCAATTTTACGAATTTATTTTCAAATTATTGGTAATTTATAGAGACTCACATTTGAAAACCCCTAAATCTTCAGTTTAGGGGATGAAAAATGCGGGGTAGCGCAGCTACCCTTTACTTTCCATGCACATCTATAAATACAACGATAGTAAAAGAGAGGAGGTATTGGTATCTCCGAAGCCGCTAAATCTTTAGTTTAGCGGTAGTTCACTCCTTCAATGTTGGTTTTTGCGTTAAAAATATATTGAAGTCGTCTAAACTTTTCTGACGAAGATTTGATTTGGAGATTTATCTCTTCTAAATTCAATCTTCACCTTTCTTTTTGGCCGTTTTTTGACCTTTCATCAGTCGTGTAGCTCGCTACACTCCTTCTTCAAAGCCCAAAAACGCCTCAAAAATTAAGGCAAATCTTGAATTTCATAAAAGTTCAGATGACTTCATTTTTGGGAAAGGAAATGTAGCGTCAGACGATGTAAAAACGTAAGTAGGCATAAATGCCAACAAATATGAACTTTAAATCGGGGTGTAGCAGTTCGGACTGACAATGTATGAAAAATTAAAATATGTAGCAAATTGAAATTTATGGGTCATGTATTTGCTTAGTTCCAAAACAATATTGTACCTTTGTGTAAGCCGAACGGATAAAAAGCTTATGTTCGACTGTTAATCATCAACCTTATTTAAATTGATAAACATGGAAGATAATAAGTCAATACGTTTAGAGCATGACCTTCTGGGTCAGCGTGAGTTGCCCGCTGATGCACTTTATGGCATCCAAACCCTTCGTGGCGTTGAAAACTTTCATATCAGCCGTTTCCGCCTCGACCAGTATCCGCTTTTCATTAACGGACTGGCTTATACAAAATGGGCTGCTGCTGAGGCAAACCATCAGCTGGGACTCCTGACCGATGCACAATATAAAGGTATTCAGGCTGCTTGTAAGGCCATCATTGCCGGTAAACATCATGACCAGTTCCCCGTCGATATGATTCAAGGGGGTGCCGGTACCAGCACAAACATGAATGCCAACGAGGTGATTGCTAATCTTGCCTTGATTGAGATGGGACACCGCCCGGGTGAGTATGAATACTGTTCGTCGCACGACCATGTAAACCGCTCACAGTCGACCAACGATGCTTATCCTACGGCTATTCATATGGGACTTTACGCTTCGCACCAGGCTTTGCTGCCGCATCTGAAAGAACTCATTGCGGCACTGCGTGACAAGGCTGAGGCTTTTGCGCACATCGTGAAAATGGGACGTACGCAACTCGAGGATGCTGTGCCTATGACGCTCGGACAGACTTTTGGCGGATTTGCCAGCATTCTGGAAAACGAATTGCAGCACTTGGAAGAAGCTGCTGCTGACTTCCTGACGGTTAATATGGGCGCAACGGCTATTGGTACGGGTATTTGCTCGGAACCGGGATATGCCGAAAAAACTGTCGAGGCGCTTGCACGCATCACCGGATGGCATGTGGTGCTGGCCACTGATTGGGTAGGTGCTACTTCTGACACTTCCTGCATGGTGGGTTATATGTCGGCCTTAAAGCGTGTTGCGGTGAAAATGAGCAAAATCAGCAACGACCTTCGTTTGCTGGCCAGCGGCCCGCGTTGCGGTTTGGGCGAAATCAATCTGCCGGCACGTCAGCCCGGTTCGTCGATTATGCCCGGTAAGGTTAACCCGGTTATTCCTGAAGTTATCAGTCAGGTGGCTTTCAAGGTGATTGGTAATGAACTTTGTGTTACGATGGCCGGCGAGGCTTCGCAAATGGAACTGAATGCCATGGAACCTGTTATGGCTCAGTGCTGCTTCGAATCAATCGATCTTATGGTAAATGCTTTCGATACTCTTCGTTCGCTTTGTATTGAAGGTATTACGGCCAATGAGGACAGATGCCGCGAGGAGGTGCATAACAGCATTGGTATCGTGACGGCTCTGAATCCTTACATCGGCTATGAGCATTCAACGACTATTGCTCAAAAGGCCATGCAAACCGGACGTAGTGTAGTTGATTTGGTGCTTGAAGAAGGTATCCTGACACAGGAAGACTTGGATGCCATTCTTGATCCGAAAAACATGGTTCGTCCGGTGAAACTCGATATTCATCCGAAGTGCTGAGGCTACTCTTTTAAGTGTTGATGCTGTCCTCATGCGTGTTGTACATCGCCGGAGTGCAGTTGCTTGAATTGATAGTTTTTACTTTGCTGCTCAGGGTTTGAGAGGTGAAGTATGTATAGAAGTCGTCTAAACTTTTCTGACGAAGATTTGATTTGGAGATTCATCTCTTCTAAATTCAATCTTCACCTTTCTTTTTGGCCGTTTTTTGACCTTTCATCAGTCGTGTAGCTCGCTACACTCCTTCTTCAAGGCCCAGAAACGCCTCAAAAATTAAGGCAAATCTTGAATTTTATAAGAGTTCAGACGACTTCATAAAAAAATACGGGGTTAGTAGAATGATGAATACAATTCATTTTCTACTAACCCCGTATTTTATATAGGTTTAGCGGGCATAAATCGCAAAGATGGTAGGCGTTTTGCCCAAATCAGGCAAAGGTTGCTGTTTCCATTCCTTGATGGTGAGCGTGCGTAAGTATTCGTTTTCGGTGGTGAGTCCGGAAGCTATACAAAGGCGAGTTCGCGGTTGGCACACGCTGAGAATGTCGGCAATCATTTTAGCATTGCGGTAGGGCGTTTCAATAAACAACTGCGTTTGCTGTTCGGCTGCCGAGCGGCTTTCTAATTGTTTCAGACGTTTGGCGCGGTCGGAAGGATGAATGGGTAGGTAGCCGTTGAAGGCAAAACTCTGTCCGTTGAAGCCTGAGCCCATCACGGCCAACAGAATGGAAGACGGACCTACGAGCGGTACAACTTTTAAACCCTGCCGTTGGGCTATGGCTACCACATCTGCTCCCGGATCGGCTACGGCCGGACAACCGGCTTCGCTGATGACTCCCACACTTTCGCCTTGGCGCAGCGGTTCCAAGTATTGATTAAACAGGGCCGCATCAGCATGTTTACCCATGGGGTAGAAGGTTAGGCTGTCGATGTCGATGTCGCGATCAACCTGTTTTAGAAAACGGCGAGCAGTGCGTATTTCTTCTACAATAAAATGACGGATGCTGCGAATCACCTCGCTGTTGTGAGATGGTAATACCTGGTCGAGTGGGGTTTCGCCCAAGGTTACGGGAATAAGGTATAAAGCAGGCATGGGGTGGAAAAGTATATTTCGGTTTGTGATTGTCAGAAAGTGAGAAGATGAAGTACCGGTGATGAATTAGCCGATAAACCTGCGGATTATGGAATAATTCAAAAAGGATGAAAACACGGATGCCATTTTTAGCATGGTTTATTCGGTTAGCTGATTTTATCCAGCTGGCTGAAATGCTTTTTGCCTTTGGCGTAATATTGCCACAAAATGCTTTGCTGGGTGCGTTCCGGAATGTGCTTGCCGTCGGCAACAGCCAAACGCAAATTGTGTTCGCGGTCGGCTTTGAATTGCGAACGCGCTTTGTGGTATTCACGTCGGGCACGCAGCACAGCCTTGAAGTTTGCCCAATCGAATGCAAGCAAAAATTTCAGCGCAGCTACTCCGTCGAGCAAAGCACGCCAGCGCATAACCGGGCCAAGTTCGTCGGTTGGCAGGTTTTTATAGAGCATGAAAAGATTATTGCGGAAATTCAAAAAAGTTTTTCTTGGATTTCCGGCATCGAGTGTACCTCCGCCCACATGGTAGGCAATGCTTTCAGGAATACAAACGATTTGGCGTCCGCGGGCACGCAGTCGCCAGCAAAGGTCTATTTCCTCCATGTGTGCAAAGAATCTTTTGTCAAGTCCGCCGCTGTTTTTCCAATCGGTTTGGCGAATCATCAAAGCCGCACCCGTTGCCCAGAACACCGGACAAATGCTTTCGTACTGTCCGTTGTCGGTTTCAACATCTGCAAAGATGCGTCCGCGGCAGTAAGGGTAGCCATAGCGGTCGATAAATCCCCCGGCAGCACCGGCATATTCAAAACTCTCTTTATTTCTTTGGCTGAGTAACTTGGGCATACATGCAGCCACTTCGGGGTGCGATTCCATGTAGTTGAGCAAAGGGCGCAACCAACCTTCCGTTACCTCAACATCCGAGTTAAGCAACAAATAATAAGGCGCATCAATCTGCTTTAAAGCCTGGTTGTAGCCCTCGGCAAAACCAAAGTTTTCGTTTAACTTCAGCGATACTACCGAAGGAAATTCCTGCGCAAGCATGGTTAGCGAATCGTCGGTCGAACCATTGTCGGCCACAATAACCAAACCCTCGTCGGCAGAATGTGCTACCACCGATGGAAGGAATTGGCGCATCATTTCGCAACCATTCCAGTTAAGGATAACTACGGCAATTTTATCAGTAGAAATCATTGGATAGGGTGAGATTATTTGTCAGTAAAAAGAAGTGCTTGCAAGCAATCTTTGTTGGGCGTCAGTTCGCCGAGTTTCACGGTTTGCAGTTCGTTGTCGACAGCCTCTATGCCTTCAGATTGCACCACGCGGATGTAGTTGTCGGTAAATCCCTGCATGGGTTCACCGTTACGGGCATGTTCCCACAGTACCGGGCGTGCTTGTCCGATAAAGTTGTTGTAATGTGCCAAACGCTTTTCTTCCGACAGTGCCAGCAATCGTTGGCTGCGAGCATGTTTGGTTTGCGGTGAAACTACATGCGGAATGCGGAGTGCTTTCGTGCCTGGTCGTTCGCTGTAACTGAACACATGCAGCTGCGAAATGTCCAATCCTTCGATAAAGTGATAAGAATCCTCGAAAAGTTCGTCAGTCTCGCCACGCATACCCACAATAACGTCTACGCCGATAAAGGCATGAGGCATTACTTCCTTGATGCGTTTAATTTTCTGGGCAAAGAGTTGCGTATCGTAATGGCGGTGCATGAGTTTCAGAACCTCGTCCGAACCAGACTGTAAGGGAATGTGGAAATGCGGCATGAAGGCACGCGATTGGGCACAGAAGTCAATGATTTCGTCTGTCAGCAGATTCGGTTCAATACTCGAAATTCGGTAACGCTCAATGCCTTCAACCGCATCGAGGGCACGGATAAGCTCCATAAAAGTTTCGCCCGTTGAACGGCCGAAGTCGCCCGTGTTGACACCCGTAATGACAATTTCCTTACCTCCCTCGGCAGCCACTTGTTTGGCCTGTTCCACTAATTGCGCGATACTTCCGTTGCGCGAACGACCGCGGGCAATGGGTATGGTGCAGTAGGTACAGTAATAGTTGCAGCCATCCTGTACTTTCAAGAAATAGCGCGTACGGTCGCCTCGCGAACACGATGGAACGAAAGTTTTGATTTCGTGCGTCGGCACACTGATGGCTTCATGGCAAGCATCGCCGTCTAACGCTCTTTTTTGGTTAAATCGTTCAGCAATGTATCGTACCACCTCGCCTTTTTGTTCCATGCCCAACACCAGGTCAACGCCCTCGAAGGTTTTGATTTCATCAGCTTTCAACTGTGCATAGCATCCCATAACAACCACAAAGGCTCCGGGATGCTCGCGCGTAAATCGGTGAATGGCTTGTCGGCATTTATGGTCAGCCACGTCAGTAACCGAGCAAGTATTGACAATGCAGATATCTGCCTTTTCACCTTTTTCTATGGTGCGCACTCCTTCGCGCTCCATGATGTCGCGTAGCGAGGAAGTTTCGGCAAAGTTTAGTTTGCAGCCCAATGTATGATAAGCTGCTGTCAGATTATTCAGATTTTGCATATTCTAAATTTGATGTAAAGAAAGGCATTAAGTAGGTGTTCAAAATTATTTTATATAATTCTATCGAAGTATTTTTACTTTGCATTACGTTCTTGCACCGCATCTGTTCGCTCTGTGCTCAGTCACATAGCCCGCTATGCTCCTTCGCACAGAACAAACAACTACGGCACAATAACGTAATTCAAATGTAAAAATAATTTTGAACACCTACTTAAAGAGTAATGCCCATTTGCGACAGTAATGTCGGTGTTCATCTTATACCAGACAGCGAAAACTTGTTTTCAGTTGTCAGGTTTAAGTATAGGTCTACTTCGCGATAGCAAAGTTAATGTAAACCATTTGCTAAGCAAAAAAATGCTTGAATTTTCTTTCAATACAGGCAGTAAGCAGAAACTTATTTTTTAAAAAAAAGAGTGGATGGCATCAAGCATACGAATGCAATCCGCCCAACAGGTAATTTACGCCAAAGTAAGTCATCAGTACCGTAGAGAAGGCCAGTAACAGATAAACAAAGAACGGGCGTTCGCGGCGGAACCATGGCAAACTGAACGAATGCAGCGGAAAAGCATATACTATTAAAGTAATGAGTGCCCAAACCTCCTTGGGATCCCATCCCCAATAGCGTCCCCACGAATTGTTGGCCCAAATAGCTCCTATGAATATTCCCGCAGCCAGTAAAGCCAAAGCCGGATACAGCAACACTTGCGTGTAAAGCCGACATGTCGTGGATTCCGACGGATAGAGCAAAGCCAGAACCGAAAGCAGGAAGGTCAGGCTGAGGAGGGCATAGGCCAACATGATGAGGCTGACATGCAGACTGAGCAATGGAGATTGAAGCACTGGCATTAACTCTGAAATGGCCGATCCCGACTGACTGAGCGAAGCGACCAATAAAAAGAAACCGGATGCTATGTAAGGCAAACTGCGGAGTATCGGGAAACCTGTACGGCAAAACGGCAGAAGAATACCAGAGCCCAGTGAAATCCAAGCAGCTAAAAGCATGGTTTCATGGCCGTTACCCACCGGAGCTCTTCCTGATACATAACTGCGCAGCAATAGATAGGCCGTGAGCAGTACAAACCCTAAATTGCCAGTTGCCAACAGCCATTTGCAGAGTGTAGCCCCATACGTGCGTAGTGATGTGAAGAAACAGATAAATCCAAGTAGCAGGAAACCTCGCGACAATATGGTTGGTAAATCAATACAGCAATTATATAGATGTTCAGCCTTTCGCCTGGTAACCGAAGGCAAAGTGTCATGCCCAGCATGTTGCTGATAGGCTGCAATTTGATTCAAACACCGCATAAAGGTTACAGTGTCGTTGCTCTGTGCCGCAGTGCGCATTTGGCCGAAAATGTGTTTAATAAAAGCACGGTCAGCATTGCTGATGGCATACGTATCGGGCAGGCTGTCGGCACTGTTTATCCAAATGGTACGTTGGGCATTTACGGGAAAAACAGACAGAAATTCATCGTTTTGCAGCGCGTTAATCAGTTGAATCAGTTCGTTGATTTCGGCGGCCCGACGTCCTTTTGCATCATTTTCGTTGAGGTAAGGAAGCAAACGGTTTTGAGGGTTGATTAGTTGGTTAACCGAGGCATATTCCCCCATATTCAGTGCCTGGTACAAATCCTTTTGCTTGATGTGTAGGATGGGCTGCTCCTTCCAGTCCTCAGGCCAGAAAATGCAGCCGCACAGCACCTGTTCGGCTGAAAAACCTTTATAACTTGTTCGTCCCGTCAGTTTCAAGCAAAAATCATTGGCCACTGTTTCTATGGGGCAAATGCGTCCGTTGTATGCCACGAACAACCGGCCGAAAGCATCGGCTTGGGCCGTTGAAAGTGTGCGCGGACACGATATCTTTGCGGATGAAGCAGCATGGGATGAGGCTGGCAGCGATATGAGCAAGAGAAATGACAGGACTGTGCGAAGTTTCCGCAAACTTTTTCTGAATCCGCCATGTGGTGTCAGTAGCAACCAAACGAACGCAATGAAGAGCAGCGTGTAGCCGCAGTAAGTAACAGGCAGTCCCAGGGTATCGCGCTGTACTGAAAGAATGGTACCCAGTCCGTCGGCATCGAACGATTGTTGGTAAAAGCGCCATCCTTCAATCGTAGCCACCCGGTTCATGCTTACACTTACTTCGTATTGGTTATTGACGCACAATTTGCTCACATAGTTGCTGGCCGAGTGCGTGCCGGGATGATAATTCACCGTAAACTGTTTGAGACGGATGGCAAAGGGCAGACTTGCGGGTTCGTAAAGCGCATGCCCATCGGGAATATACGCGCGTTCTGTAATGCCGGTTCGCAAATGTATCCGTCCGCTTTTCGCCGTAAGGGCGGTCAGTCCCGCACCGCAAAGAATCAGCACAAAGGAGGCATGTAGCAACCATAGGTGAGCGCGTTTGATAAATTCTGTCCATGTGCGTATGGGACAGGAACAAGACAGCCCCACGATGCCAGACAGGGCGGTGCATCCCCATAATATGGCAAACCAAGTGGAATGATATACAGCGTTGGCATTCCATCGGTCACATCCCCAATGTTCGGTAAAAGTGGTCAATGTCATGATTGCTGCCAAAAGTGCCAGCAACACAAACGAAACACGTTTGATGGCTGAAGTGAAAACGATCATAACGAATAGTTAAATATCAGCTTGAAACTGCGAAGGTAGTACAAAGCTTTTGGATGCGGTGTATTTGAGTAGAATAAATTTCACTGCCTGATTGATGAAATAATTAAAAGTGGGTAGTTGTTTTGTGCTGAGGGAGTGCGACAATTTTTTCAAATTGTACATATATCCCCATAAATAGGCATTGCTCACTTAACGGGAAAACATTAAATTTGCAGCACTATGCTATATAATTCAAGTTATAAGGAAACAGACCATATCAGCGATGTAATTTGCGACGAACCCACCTTGTTGCAAATGATGGCTCGCTTTGGTTTGCCTTTAGGGGTGGGAGATCAAACCGTGCGTCAGATGTGCGAAGCGCATGGGGTTGATACGTTTACTTTTCTGGTTGTGGCCAATTTTATGAAACGCGGTGCGCGCGGTGCAGCTGACAGTTTGGAAAAGGTTTCAGTAAAGTGTTTAACAGCTTATTTGGAACAGGGGCATACTTATTTTCTCGATTTTCAGCTGCCTGCTATTCGTCGCAAACTCATTGAAGCGCTCGATTGTTCACAGCCGGGCGAGGTTTCATATCTCATTTTAAAGTTCTACGATGATTATATGGGCGAGGTGCGTAAACACATGACGCACGAAAATCGCAAGGTCTTTGGCTATGTTGACGAACTGCTGAAAGGACGCCGCTTGCCGGAGTATTCCATTTCACAGTTTGCGCGCGGACATGGCAGCATTGATGCCAAATTGCAGGAATTGAAGAACATTATTATTAAGTACTATGCACCCACCGAAAAAGTAGAGTTATTGCATAACGTACTTTACGACATATTCAATTGCGAAAAAGATTTACGTATGCACTGTCAGGTCGAGGACGATATTTTTGTACCGGCTGTTGAAATCTTAGAAGAAAAAGTGTCGATGACAGAGCCGATTCAGGAAGAAACTGCAACCGAAGCCGATAAAGGGACACTTTCTGAGCGTGAACGCGAAATTGTGCGTTGGGTTGTTTGCGGTTTGTCGAACAAGGAAATAGCTTCGCAGTTGTTTATTTCGCTGAATACCGTGCTGACGCATCGCAAAAACATTGCACGCAAACTCAATATTCACTCCGTCGCAGGATTAACTATTTACGCTATTGTCAATAAAATAGTCGACATTCAGGAACTCAAGCAGGCTTGATAGCTCTTGTTATTAAGAAGGCTGACAACCCAGATTCTACCCAAAGGAACTTCTTCTTTGAAACGCATTTGTTGAAAGAAGAAGTTCTTTTTTTTAATGTGTAAAGTGGCTGAAGGTTGGAGGGAAGGGCGTACGGCTTACCCAATAAATCAGAGGGATTTAGACATAGCTCCGATTGCTATTAACGCGTATGCAGTTCCTTGGGTTTAACACATTTCTAAATAAAACCAAATTCCTGCCATCGGCTTTTTGATTCGATTCAAGGCGAAAAGAGGAATCAGTAGCAAAAAGGTGTGGGAGCTGCAGCATTTGGGAGAGACAAAACGTTGGTGTTTCGTACGTTTTGATAATCGGCAAGAGATAAAAAGTTATATCCCGATTTCATTTTTTTTCGCGTGTGAAAAATGAACCGGAATGCCCTTAGATAAAGGGCTGAATGCCCATTCGGAGGTGTAGAAAACTTTCGAGGTGCGATATTAGGCGGTTAAAAAATTTGGATTTCGGGTTGTGCATGTTGTATCTTTGCCTACGGCGAAGTCAGGCTTCACCTCAGTATAACTTTCGAAAACGAGTTTTCAAGTTCTGCATTCGGTTTGCACTGACATTGCAATAGCGAAGTCAGGCTTCACCTCAGCATAACTTTTGAGAGCCAGCTCTCGTCGCTCTGCATTTGGTTTGCACTGACATAGCAGTAGCTAAAGGCAGTACTGCAGCATTGATAAGCTACACATTAGCCTAAACGGATGAAAAAACAATATACCTTATTTATTCATTCAGCGTTCTTTGACATCGTGTTACAACAGAAAGTAAGGCAGGTAGGCCTGTCTGAAACCTGGAATGCATTGTTGAATTTTACCACATGCTTTTGCGACTGAGCCGAAAAGAGCCTTGAAACTACTGGCTTGGAACTGTAGGTATACAAAAAAACCTGCAGAACACGGTTCCACAGGTTTCAGTTTCTCTCGTCGTTAGCGAGTTCGTTTCAGCTATATAGCCAAAACTTCTTTTTGCATAAAATTATGCGTTGGGTTCAGCAGCAGCAGAATCAGCAACAGCAGAGTCAGCAGCAGCAGAATCAGCAACGATGCTGTCGTTAGCGCTGTCAGCAACTACAGAATCAGTAGCTACAGAATCAGCAGCAGCAGCGTCAGAAGTTTTGTTACCGCAAGAAGCGAAAGAGATAGCTGCGAAAGCTACGAACATGAAAACTAACTTTTTCATTGTGTCTTTAAATTTTTTAGTAAAACAATCAATTGCCTTTTTAAAACGATGCAAAGGTACGGACTTTTTTCATCGTTCCAAATTTTTCTCTGATTTTTTTGGAAAATATCTGTCGGATTTAACACTAAATATCAGTAATGATGCTGCTTGGAATGCATACATTGCAAAATGCAGTGTTTGCTAGAGTCTGCTAACATTCCAAGTTTCCTCATAGTTCGAAAATCCTATTTCTTTTTTTACTGGTCGGGGTTCTCTTTGTAGCCCTGATATTTGGCAGGAAGGGCCGACATGATGTCACTGTAAGCCTTTTCCATCGTTTGTTTAATATCCTCCGGGCTATTCGAAGTTGGGAATATGGGTTTGTGAATCACCAAACGCATGGGGTGGCGGTTCACAAAGTTAAGCCCAGCCATGCGCGTCAGCACGTCAAACGAACCATCAATGGTAATGGGCACCACAGGCAGTTGCAGTTCGTCGGCTAATTGGAAAGCACCTTTGCGGAATTTACCCATGTGTCCGGTAAACGAGCGTGAACCTTCGGGAAACACAACCAGCGAGGTTCCCCCTTGCAGCGTTTGACGAGCATTGTCAATGGTTTCCTTGATGGCTTTAGGTCCCGATTTATCAACAAAGATGTGTTTGGCCTTGTAGCAAGCATAGCCAACGAGCGGCATACGGCGCAGCGCCTTTTTCATCATCCATTTAAAGTTACGGCCCAAATAGCCGTAAATCAGGAAGATGTCCATAGGTCCCTGGTGATTGGCCACAAATACGTAGCTTTGGTGATGGTCGATGTTTTCGCGGCCTTCAACGTGGATAGGCAACAGCAGCACGCGGCACACCACCTTCGACCATATTTTTCCCGGATAGTATCCCCAGAAGTGTGCATTGAAAATGCCACCGATACTGGTGATAAGCGCCGTTAGAATAGTCGATACCAGCACAACCGGAAAGGCTATGAATAGTTGGTAAACTTTATAGAGCATGATTAAGATAAAATAGAAGAAATACTTTTTTGAATACCTATTAGCGGTTATAGCTTACAGCCTGTCCACGATACTTTTCATCGGTAACGTGGCCACGATTGTAAATAGGGAATCCGTTGCAGAAAGTACGTTCCACACGCCATCTGAAAGTGTGACCTTCGAGTGGACTCCAATTACATTTGCTCTGAATGCGGTTAGGCGTAAGTGTCCAAGGCACATTGGGGCGCACCATCACAATGTCTGCTTTGTATCCTTCGCGTAGGAAACCGCGATTCTCAATTTGCAGCAAATCGGCCGGATTGTGACACATCAGCTGTACCAGTCGCTCAATAGTAAGTATACCCTTGTCGACCAGTTCGAGCATCGACACCAGCGAGAACTGAATGATGGGCATGCCCGAAGTAGCTTTTAGGCAACCACCCATTTTTTCTTTCAACCGGTGAGGAGCGTGGTCAGTACCTACGGTCAGAATTTGTCCGGTGTTAAGGGCTGCACGCAGTGCATCGCGGTCGGCTACCGATTTGATGGCAGGGTTCACTTTGATGCGCGTTCCCAGACGGGCATAATCTTCGTCGCAGAACAGTAAGTGACCGACGCAAGCTTCAGCTGTAATCAGCGGATTGTTGTCGGTGAACAGTTCCAGTTCGCGTGCGGTCGACAAGTGTGCCACATGCAGTCGCGCTCCGCTTTCGCGTGCCAGTTTCACAGCCAAAGCCGTCGATTCGTAGCACACGTCGGCATTGCGTATTTCGGTGTGATGAATCACGTCGGGGTCCTTGCCATACGCCTCTTGAATGCGTTTAGCATTTTCAGCAATCAGCTGCGAGTTTTCGCAATGCGTGACGATAGGCAGAGGTGAATGTTCGAAAATAGCCTGCAGAGCCCGTTCATTGTCCACAAGCATATTACCCGTCGAAGCCCCCATAAAAAGTTTGACGCCCGCAATTTTTCGGCAGTTCAGTCGTTCCAGCTCGTAAGCGTTTCCAGCCGTAGCTCCAAAGAAGAAACCATAGTTAACCACACTTTTTTGAGCAGCAATGCGGCATTTTTCGTCAAAGGCCTCCATCGTAGTGGTTTGGGGCACGCAGTTCGGCATATCGAACACCGTAGTCACACCGCCTGCAGCCGCAGCCCGGCTTTCAGAGCAGAAATCGCCCTTCTGTGTCAGTCCCGGATCGCGGAAGTGTACGTGAGTATCGATGATACCCGGTAAGAGGTAGCATCCCGAGGCATCAATTACTTCGTCAACTGGAATGGCGGGTTGTGCGTCCACTTCCTCGATGATTTCCTCGATGCGGTCGTCTTCAATAATCAGTGTGCCGATAAAGCGGCGTCCTTCATTGATTAAAGTTGCGTTTTTGAGTTGAATGCGAAAGTGCATAGCTGTTTTGTGTTGTATGTGTTTAGCAGAATATTATTTGGAGTATACAAACGGCAAATTTATCAGCAGCGCGGTTTGATTTTTCCTGTGAGTGCATACCATCTCAGGCGCATCACGCCGAACAAAGCCTCGCTGAAGATGCCACCGCTCATTTTGCTGGTACCGAGTTGACGGTTTACAAAAATCACAGGCACCTCTTTTACCTTGAAGCCCAATTTGTAGGCCGTGAATTTCATTTCAATTTGGAAAGCATATCCCTTGAAGTGGATGGCATCCAGGTTGATGGTTTCAAGTACACGGCGTCGGTAACATTTAAATCCAGCAGTAGTATCATGAATAGGCACACCCGTAACCATTCTCACATACTTCGAAGCATAGTAGCTCATCAGCACACGTCCCATAGGCCAGTTCACCACATTCACGCCGCTCACATAGCGCGAACCGATAGCCACATCGTAGCCCTCTTTGGCGCAGGCATTGTAAAGGCGCGGCAAGTCTTTGGGGTCGTGGCTAAAGTCGGCATCCATTTCGAACACATAGTCATAGCCCTGTTCGATGGCCCACTTGAAACCTGCAATGTAAGCCGTACCCAATCCTAATTTACCTTTGCGTTCAATCAAGTGTACTTCGTTCTTGAATTCATCAGCCATCAGTCGTTTCACGATAGCAGCCGTTCCGTCGGGCGAACCATCGTCAATAATCAGGATGTGAAACGCATGCTCCTCCAGTGCCAGTACGGCACGGATGATGCTTTCGATGTTTTCCTTTTCGTTGTAAGTAGGTATAATAACAATGCTGTCGCTTTTTTCCATGTGTAATAATTTGGTGAAGAGTAAATACTGTTTTTTTGAAATCGGACAAGAGTAGACCGGAGTTCCAAAAGGGTCATTTTTAGCTAAAACATCCGGTTGGTTTGCGCACCGGTTGCTTAGCTTAGTGCAAATATAGTGAAAGGTGAGAGCATAGCCAAGTTGAAGACGCAGTTTTCAACTTGGCTATGCCGAACCGCCTCCTATATTCTTCAAATATAGTGAAAGGTGAGCGCATAGCTCAGTGGGATACGCAGTTTTCAACTTGGCTATGCCGAACCGCCTCCTATATTCTTCAAATATAGTGAAAGGTGAGCGCATGGTTAAGTAGCCTTTTGCCCATTATTTGGCAAATGAAACATTTTTGCACCACAGAAATCCACGTAATGAGGCAAAAAATTGTAACTTTGGCGAGAAGTATTTAACGATTTACACATATATATAATAAAATAGGTGTCCGAGCCCATTGATCGGACAGCTGTCTGTTATACACAGCTATAAAGTATGAGACTGGTAAAAATGATCGGCGGACTGGGAAACCAGATGTTTATATACGCATTTTATTTACAAATGCGCAAACGCTTCAGCAATGTACGCATCGATTTAACCGACATGATGCACTACAATGTGCATTACGGTTATGAATTGCATAAAGTGTTTGGCTTGCCCCGTACGGAATTCTGCATGAACCAACCCCTAAAGAAAGTGCTTGAGTTCCTCTTTTTCCGTACCATTGTTGAGCGTAAACAGCATGGTCGCATGGAGCCCTACACATGCCAATACGTTTGGCCGTTGGTCTATTTCAAAGGTTTTTATCAGTCTGAACGCTATTTCAGTGAGGTGAAAGACGAAGTGCGTGAATGTTTCACCTTTAATCCCGCTTTGGCCAATCGTTCATCCCAACAAATGATGGAGCAGATACAAAACGACCCACAGGCCGTGTCCATTCATATTCGTCGAGGCGATTATCTGAATCCGAAACACTACGATACCATCGGTTGCATTTGTCAGTTGCCCTACTACAAGCATGCTGTCAGCGAAATCAAGAAGTACGTAAGTAATCCGCACTTCTACGTTTTTTCCGAAGATTTGGATTGGGTAAAAGCCAATCTGCCCCTTGAAAATGCCCAATACATCGATTGGAACAAAGGAGCCGACAGCTGGCAGGACATGATGCTTATGAGCTGTTGCAAACACCACATTATTTGCAACAGTACCTTCAGCTGGTGGGCAGCCTGGCTCAATCCGTCGGCCGAAAAAACAGTTATCATGCCCGAACAATGGACAAGCCGGCAAGACAGTGTCGACTTCGTGGCATCGTGCGGCCGCTGGGTCAGAGTCAAAACCGAGTGATAAACCGATACTTTTTTGACAGCAAGGAAATCGCAATCTTCAGAACCGCTTCGCAATTTACGATTAAAGCAAAACACAATGAGCACAAGTTTGGTAACTAAAATACTCAGGGCAGTGGCCGATTTACCCCAAAGTTTCCGTCGGACGCCCAATCCGCGCATCGTCATGACCTTGTTGGTAAAAAATGAGGAAGACATGATAGAACGCCATTTGCAGTATCACAAGCAAATGGGTGTGGATGCCTTTATCGTAACCGACAATAATTCAACCGACCATACGCCCGAAATTCTGGCACGCTATGTAAAGAAAGGATGGATTGTTGAGGTGATAGAAGAAAAATCGAGTGGATACGAACAAAAAAAGTGGGTCGACCGCATGGCATGGTTGGCCAAAACTAAGTATCATGCCGATTGGATTATCAATGCCGATGCCGATGAGTTTTGGTACGCTCCTTCGGGCAATTTGAAAAATGAGTTGGGCCAAACTGACCGCAATGTGCTCAGATGTTGCCTTTACAACATGCTTCCCGACGATGCGCGTCCCTATTGGCAGTGGGATAAACGAGTGTTGCCCATACCGCAGCCCAATGAGTACAACCTGTCGCCTTATTCCATTTACGGACGTTACACCTACAAAGTGGCACACCGCGCAGCCGGTTATTTGCAGATTTCGATGGGTAATCACAAAGTGGCCATGTTCCCGAAAAAGCAGGCAAATGCTACCATCTATATCTATCACTTCACCATTCGAGGCCGCGAACAGTTCTTGCAAAAGATGATCAATGGCGGACGTGAACTCGAAACGCACAAAGGACGGCATGGCGGCCGACACTGGCGCTATTTTTATGAACTCTACAAACAAGGAAAACTGGAAGAAGAGTACGACCGCGTTGTCGGAAACAATGTTTACGATCGCTTGGTAACCGAAGGCTACATTCGCCAAGATACCACGCTGGCCGACTTTTTAAGTAAGATGTAAATCCAACTTTTTCAAAGCTGTTTACACGATAATCGGAGGTTTTGAAGTCGCGGCATTCCTAAGGGAATACCCGGTTTCAAAACCTCCGATTGTTTGTAATGTCTGATTATTTCTTTCCTCCCTTCTTTCCTTATCGATGGTACTCACTGGGCGATTTCACAAGAATCACCTTCAGCTGCTCATCGGCCAGCATACGGCGGTTGTGCGGAAAGAACAGCATGCCCAATTCTGTAGTGCGGTGTTTCCACGTCAGCAAGTCGATGTCGCGATGCAGTTTTTCGTGAATATCGGCATACCACCAACCAGGAAACGAAAGGGCACATACTTTGTGCGAATCGGCCACGCGCTGCAAATGCGCAATGCACGTGTCAATGGCTTCGTCGTCGAGTTTCGAAGGCTTCGGAAAATCCACATAGTACGAAGTGTAGAATCCCGCCTGTGTAAAATGCGCCAAAGCATTCAGGTTGCGCGTTTCTACGATAAAGTGCCGACGCGGAATGGCATACTTCTGGCACAGTTGTTCCAGTCGGTTTCGTGCAGCCTTCATGTTGTGTTCATTCAGGTTTTTAATATCGAGCCACACACTGTCGGAATCCGTTTTGATGGAATGCAAGTAAGCATCGAGCGAAAGGTGAAAGGTAGTGTCAGCATCGTGCGTCACATCAAACGTACCCGTTTTTTCGCGGTAAACCAAGTCTATTTCATAGTTCGGGAAACGTGCCTCTTTCTCTTCCATTTTCTCCAGCGAATTAGTGCGGTGCAGCCATAGTTTGTCCTGGTATTCGCCCAATTGGCAGCAAACTAATGAAATCCAAATGGTTAGCGATGCCAGCAACGCAGTGGCACATTTCAGCATTATCGAAGGAATTTTCATAACAAAAAGTGCGGAAAAATAAGCGTGTGCGAAAAAGTGTGTTTATTTTTTGAAAACGGACAGTAATCTTGAATCAGTCAAGGTTTACTGTCCGTTTACTTTATGTTTGAATGCAAGGTGTGTAAATAATCAGTCAGTTTCTTTACTGAAAGTACACACGCTTTACGCGGTTGCTCACCGAAGTAAGCACTTCGTAAGGAATAGTGTCGAGCAAATCCGACAATACCGTTACAGGCAGGTTGTCGCCAAATATTTCAACCGTGTCGCCTTCATGGCAAGGAATGTCGGTAACGTCAATCATGCAAACATCCATGCAAATGTTACCCATGTAGTTAGCTTTGTATCCGTTTACCAGGCAGTAACCACGGCGATTGCCCAAGTGGCGGTTCAACCCGTCGGCATAGCCGATGGGGATAGCTGCAATGCGCGAATCACGGTCGACCGTCGTTTTGCGCGAATAGCCTATGCTGTCGCCCTTAGGCACCTCTCTGATTTGCAAGATGGTGGTGCGCAGCGAAGTAGCATTGTGCAAGCGGCGATTGTCAATGGGGTCGATGCCGTAAAGTCCCAGACCCAGGCGCACCATGTCGAGGTGGCGTTCCGGAAAGCGCTCAATGCCCGCACTGTTGCAAATGTGGCGCAGAATTTTATGCGGAAATGCCGCTTGCAGACTTTTCGAAGCTTCATCGAACAGTTTGAACTGACGGGCAGAGAACTCGTCGAAATCGGGAGAATCGGAACCTACAAAATGCGAGAACACAGAACGCGGAATAACTGCTGTTTGGTGGTGCAGACGGTCAATCAGCACCGGAATGTCGGTCAGCGGATTAAAGCCAAGGCGGTGCATGCCCGTGTCGAGCTTGATGTGCACCGGCATGGACTGGATACCCTCTTTCTCGGCAGCACGAATGAGCGAATCGAGCAACTTGAAACTGTACACTTCGGGCTCTAGGTCGTAGGCAAACAGTGTGTTGAAAGCCGAAATTTCAGGATTCATCACAATGATGCCCGCCGTAATACCTGAGCGGCGAAGCTCGGCACCCTCGTCGGCCACTGCCACAGCCAGATAGTCAACACCGCGGTCCTGCAGCGTTTTGGCAATTTCCACCGCTCCTGCACCGTAAGCCGAAGCCTTAACCATGCAAGTGATTTTGGTTTCAGGCTTCATGAACGAACGGTAAAAATTCAAGTTTTCCGCAATAGCCTCCAGGTTTACATCGAGTGTCGTTTCGTGCGCACGCAGCGACAAAGCTGCCGTCAGTTCTTCGAAGCCGAATTGTCGCGAGCCCTTAATCAGCACCCGTTCGTTGCTCAGCGTGTTCAGCAAGCCACTGTCAAGCAAATCCCTGCTCGAAGCGAAGAACGTCTTTTTTAATTTGAAAAGCGAGTGAGCCGAAGAAATTTCCGGGCCCACGCCAATCAGATGGTCAATGCCCCGTCGTTCAATCATTTCAGCCACTTTGCCGTACAGTTCATTCACGTCCAGCCCCGTTTGCAGAATGTCCGACAGAATGAGCGTCTTGCTTTTCTGCTGTTCGGGACGGCGGTTCATAAAGTCGAGCGCAATGTCGAGCGAAGCCACATCCGAGTTGTAAGTATCGTTGATGAGCGTGCAGTTGCGCATACCCTGAATCACTTCCAACCGCATAGCCACCGGTTCCAGTTGCTCCATGCGTGCTGCGATATCCGTTTCGGGCACGTGTAGATACAAGCATACCGCCAGGCAATGCAAACAGTTTGTGATAGAAGCTTCGTCGGTAAAGGGGATGCAGAGTTGGTTCTGCCGTCCCAAGTAAGTATAAACAATGTGCGTGCGGCACTCTGTTTTGTCGATGCTGTTGATATAGAGCGCACGTTGCGGGTCGGATGTAGACCAAGCCAGTAAGTCGCCCGTGTAAAGCGAAGTGCACACGCATTCGCTTACCACAGGATCGTCTGCACAGTAAACGATAACCTGCGCATCTTTAAACAAACTCAGCTTTTCATGACATTTCTCCTCGATTGTAGCAAAGTTCTCCTGATGAGCCGGTCCGATGTTGGTCATCACACCAATCGTAGGTTGAATCATGGCCCGCAAGGCCTGCATTTCGTCGGGTTGCGAAATGCCCGCTTCGAATATGCCCACCTGCGTGTGCGCATCGAGCAACCATACGCTGAGCGGAACGCCCACTTGCGAGTTATACGAACGTGGTGAACGCGTTACGTGTTTCGAAGGCGAAAGCAACTGATACAGCCACTCCTTAACCACCGTTTTACCATTCGAACCCGTGACACCGATTACGGGAATCTGGCTGAATTCTTCGCGGTGACGTTCGGCAAGGCGTTGCAATGCCTTGAGCGGACTGACCACCAGCAGAAAGTTAGCATCGGGAAAAACCGTGTCGTGCGAAGCAGGAAGCGTTCCCACCACAAAGTTACGAACGCCCCGTCGGTAAAGGTCGGCAATGTATTGGTGTCCGTCGCCCAGCTTTGTGCGCAAGGCGAAAAAAAGAGTCGTTTCAGGAAAAGCCAAAGAACGGCTGTCAGTAAGCAGCCAGTCGATTTCGGCCGGCTGTGAGCCAATTTTGCGTGCGCCAATCAGCGTTGCAATGTTTTCAATGGAATAAGGCATAACGTAAGATGAATGAATTATGCTGTTAATTTTGTTCGTAGTGGAATTAGCATTTACAGCTTTTCGTTCCATTTTTTTTCAAACAGTCGGCGTCGTTCGTCGGCTTTTATTTTAAAATTCCGGTATTCCGTGCTGTCGGGGTTCATCGGTCGGTGTTGTGCATCGCGCCAAATGAGTTGCCGGTCGCGCGCATACTCGTGCATTTCGGGCGTAAAGCACCAGTCAGCAAACTGTTCCCACACATAGTCGATGGCCTGTTGCGACGGGTGACTCATGTCGGCATCGTAAAAGCGATAGTCGCGCAATTCGTCGGTAATTATTTCGTAGGCCGGGAAATAGAAAATGCGTTCGTTCGTTTGGCAAAGCTTGTCGATGAGTTGTAGCAAGCGCGCCTTGCTCAGCGCATTTTCGTGCAGTCCGTATTTCAGATAGCGGTAGGGTGAAAGGGTAAACACCACCTGCAACTTAGGGTTGACCGATAAAAGGCTGTGCAGCAAGTTGCTCCATGACTCATACAGTTCGTCAGGGTCGAGCACCTCCTCGGCAAACATTCGTCCCGGCTGTTTATGGCAGTTAGCCACCAGACAGCCCTGCATTTCGCCCTCGGCAGTCAGGTAGTAAGCGTGGTCGGTGCTGAAAGTAACGAGCAACACATCCATTTCGGTAAACACCCTTTTGGCCTCAATCCATTCCTCATGAAGCAGCTTAATCAGTTCCTCTTTGCTCTGACCAACGTATTTCGTTGAATAGAGCCAGTGATGCCACATTCCGTCCGAAGCCTTGAAAGCAAAAGGTTCAAGGGAAGTGAAACAAGGAGCCATCAAGTCGACCAACGCATTGTAAATGCTCCCCGGGTTATAAAGTACCCCCGTGGGGTTGATGTTCAGAAAATCAGGGCGCATACACGCCTGCAAATCTTTCCCGATGTGTTCGGCAAAGCACGAACCGATGGTCATAACCCTGGATTGGGGTGAAAGTTGTATGCTGCGTTCCGGCAGACTGACAATGGTTCTGAAATTCATGATGAAGAAGGTGTGAAGGTCGGTTGAAGAGTAAGTTGCTGCAAGGGAACAGCTTTGCTGCAAAGAGTAGGTCGCAGCCGTTGTCATCCGATGAATGGTTGCACCTGGTCGTTGCGCAAGCAAAAGTACGCTATTTTTCGGTAGAGTGTATAAGTATGGTGCAACTTTTTGCGAAAACTCCTGTTTAAGGGATAGTTTTGCGAAAGTCACTTCGCATCGTTCTTCGCTTAATGAATCATTTTATATGGATTCGCATTTGAAAAATCCATAAATCCTTTCGAATCTTGGTGCTCATAGCCCACAAGCATGTCATATATGAACTTTTTTAGTTCAATAAAAAAACACCCCGTTGACATTTACTGATTGTCAACGGGGTGTTTGTGTGTACAGCCAGAGGGTTTGGCTTATTTCAGTTTTTCAACAAAGAAGTTGTTGAGCGTGCGGAACAAATGCAGACGCGTGTTGCCACCCATAATAAAGTGGTTGCGGTTGGTGTAAACCTGCTGGCGGAACAACTTTCCAGCCTGAACGTAGGCTTCGCTCACTTCGGTAAAGTTGCGGAAATGCACGTTGTCGTCGGCCGTTCCGTGAATGAGCAGCAAGTCGCCGTGGAGCGCATTGGCACGCTGAATGGGGTTCGTGGCATAACCGGCAGCGTTTTCGGCAGGGGTGCGCATGTAGCGTTCGGTATATACCGTGTCGTAGTATTTCCAGTTGGTAGGAGCAGCTACAGCAACACCGGCGCAGAATACGTTGCGGCCTTCGCTCATCGACATGAGGGTGTTGAAACCACCAAAGCTCCAGCCCCAAATGGCAATGCGGTTTTTGTCGATGTAGGGCAGTGAACCCAAATAAATGGCTGCTTCAACCTGGTCCTTCGATTCCAGTTCACCAAGCTTCAAGTACGTACACTTTTCAAAGTCGGCACCACGGGCACCCGTTCCGCGACCATCGACACATACAAATACAAAACCTTGAGCGGCCATGTAGCTTTCGAATACCGTACCGGGGTAGAAGCCCATGTTCCATGAATCGGTTACTTCCTGCGAACCGGGACCTGAGTATTGGTACATGATGACGGGATACTTTTTCTGAGCATCGAAATCGCGCGGCTTAACCATCCAGCCGTTCAGTTTCACGCCTTCGGAAGTGGTGAAGGTGAAAAATTCCTTCTTTCCCGAAATGGCAGCAACAGCCGATTTGAGTTCGCTGTTGTCGACCATCGTTTTGAGCACCTTGCCATCGTTGGCAGCACACAGCGTGGTAACGGGCGGCTGCTGCGCTGATGAATACACGTTCATAAAGTATTTCATCGAAGTGCTGAAGGTAGCATTGTTCGTACCAACTTCTTTCGACAACTTTTTGGTTTTACCATTGCGGTCAACCGAGTAGATGGCTGTGCGCAGCGGACTTTCCTGGTGCGAAGCGTAGAAGAAGCGGCCGCTGGCAGCATCATAGCCATAGAAGGCACTTACGTCGTAGTTTCCTTTCGTTACCTGACGGTCGAGCTGACCATTGAGGTTGTACCAATAGATGTGCTTGTAGCCCGAGCGGTCAGAGATGTAGGCAAAGTGGTCGCCGTAGAACTTGAGGCTGGTATAGGCCTGATCGGTTACATATTTGGGGTTCGTTTCGCGTACAGCCAGTTTGCACTCCGTTGAACGCGGGTTGGCCATGTAAATGTCCATTTGGTTTTGGTGACGATTCAGCGTAACGACAGCCAATTTGTTGGGGTCGGACGTGAAGTGAATGCGGGGCACATAGCCGTCGGCATCGAGAGGCACTTTCAGGGTGCGCGTCACGCGGTCCTTGATGTCGTAGGTGTGTACCGAAACATCGCTGTTCTTGGCACCGGCAACCGGATACTTGTAGCGATATTCGCCGGGGTATTCGTCGTATTCCGAACGGGTGGGGTAGGAACCTTTGAATTCCTGAATGGCATAGACGGGAACTTTCGATTCGTCGTAACGAACCCAAGCCAGCATGCGGCTGTCGGCTGAAAAGTCGAACGAACGGTTGGTGGCAAATTCCTCTTCATTCACCCAGTCGGGAATGCCGTTGAGTACTTCGTTGAACTTACCATCCTTTGTTACCTGCGTTTCGGCATTGCCAAAAAGCAGTTTCACGACGAAGAGGTTGTTGTCGCGTGCAAAGGCTATGACATTGCCATCGGGCGAGAAAATAGGCATTTGCTGCGGACCACCTTCAGACAGCGGTTCGTAGGTGCCGTTTTCAACATCGTAGATGTAGTAAACAGCTGTGTATGAACGGCGATAGATGGGGCGGGTTTCGGTGCGCAGCAAAATGCGGCGTTCGTCGGGCGACATGATGTAGCCGTCGATGGCTCTGAGTTTTTTGTCGCCACGGGCTTTGTCTACGTCAAACACAACCCCCAATTCGCGTCCGTCTTTGAACGAACGGCGAATGATGCGCTTGCTGTCATCAGAGAGTTGTGAATAGCTTTCGCCGTCGCGCATGGGCGTTACACCGTAAACATACCTGGGTGAGTACTTGCCGGCAGCAATATCCTCCAGAGTAAGTGCTGAGCTTGTGGACGTTTGCGCCTTGGCCTGGTGAGCGGTAAACCCAGCTACGCCCAGAAACAAGCCGGCCACGATGAGAAGAATTTTTTTCATTGTTGAAACATGATTAGTAATATGTATAGTATGTATCTCGAAGCAGAACCGCAACCGAAATAATATGCGGCATGCTTGAAGAGCGACTACTTTAAAGTATATGTAGATTAGTAAGTAGCTGTCCTAAAGTGGTTTATAATTAGGTATCTTTCAACAGCTACTTAATATATTAAAGTTAAGTTGCACCTTAGCATAAATCAGCATCTGGTTTACACTGATTTTTCAACGAACAACACTTAAAGTTCTTACCATTTTAATATGGTAGATTTGCAACAAAACACCTATTAAGTGGATGTAACTTTGCCTAATTGCATGATTTTTAGGTACAAAAATAGTGAAAGGTGAGCGCAATACCAAACCAAAAGCTTGATTTTGGGTGCAGGTATTGCCGAACCGCATCCTATTTTATACAAAAATAGTGAAAGGTGAGCGCAATACCAAACCAAAAGCTTGATTTTGAGTGTAGGTATTGCCGAACCGCATCCTATTTTATACAAAAATACGGAAAGATGAGCGCATAGCCAAGTTGAAGACGCAGTTTTCAACTTAACTATGCCTATCCGCCTTCTATCTGATACAAATACAAAGGCTCTGTGATGGCATTGTGTGGGTTATAGCCTTTGCAAATGCCAACCTTAGATGTTTACATACGTTGTTCCAACCTATGCCACGAAGCATAATTTCCAAAACTCAACTTCTGGAAAGTGTTTCACTGCCAGTCGTACTCATGGCTGTTTTAACAAAAAGTTTAATAAGAGTAAAAACAAAAAGTTCAGATACTTCATCACTTCAGGTCGAAATCAGCGTGCTCCGAACCGTCTTTGTGGAGATTTTGAACGTGCTGATTATCAGCAATTCCGAGATTTTTGAAACTAGCTCGGAACTAATTCGAACTAGCTCGGAACTAATTTCAACAATCGCGGAACTAATTTCAACAATCGCGGAA